>Ga0255346_1005334_pt1 | contig 13358 bp, 12 predicted proteins | sample wastewater_treat_FD_194410 | JGI IMG/M metagenome (GOLD analysis project Ga0255346, IMG submission 194410) | Wastewater microbial communities from Lulu Island WWTP, Vancouver, Canada - plant22 | ecosystem: Engineered > WWTP > Wastewater > Unclassified | place: Canada: Vancouver, British Columbia... | reverse complement strand
CGTTATCGATCTCACGGATGATGATAAGGCGCTTATCTGCAAGGCTTTAGGCAACCATGCATTGAAGAGCGGGGCTTAATTATGAAAAACACTTATAAGCTACCCAAGGAGCTTGCAGAGCTTTCTTTTCAGGCATTAAAGGCAGGTCACAAGATCAAACTTTGTAGTCTTTTGCCTCCTATTCCTAGCCAGGAAGAGATTGCTGCAGAAGCAGACCTATGGGAAATCGCAGATGAGATAGACCCCTTACTTTTTTGAAAAATCAATATGGTGAGAGCTAAATGGCTACTAAGAAAATGGGGTCGGGCTGGCTGAAAATATCAACGCCCGAAGACATGGAAAAGGCACTGACCAGGATGCTTAACAAGATACTGATGTGTGAGGATCCACTTTTACATGCTGGCAGATTTGCGTCGCTGGTGAATTCTTGGGTCAATGTGCACAAGCTTTCTTTGGAAGAGGAAGAGATAGCCGCGATCAAGAAAAGGCTTGACGCAATAGAGCAAATGAAAATGATTGAGAATGAGCAACAGAAACTAATGATTAATGGTGATAAAATTGAGCAGCTTGAGTAGTCTGGAGAAGCGCATTGAAGTACTGGAGTCCGCAATACCATTCGGGGCTGATCCTTTACAATTAATAATTAACAATCTTAGCGATAACGACCTGGGGTTGCTTTCGGAATATCGGGAATTGCATTTGGCTGGATTCGATACTGAGGAGGTCCGGGACATGATGGGCAGCGAATCTTTTGAGATGGCCCTTGATGTCATGAAGGGTGTGGACCGCGATTTGGAAAGACTGACTGTGCCCCCCAGCCGGAAGTTGGTAGCCGGGAAGAAGATGCGGGCTGTTATCGACAGCGGGATTGGCGGCACTAAAAGGCAACGAAAATCCGACCCCGAACCTGATATGGGGATCGATAATGGCGCCTTCTGACATCCATAAGGAACTTATATCCGTGAAAAGGCGCATGGGCCGATTCCTGGAGAACGGGGATATCAAGCGATTGGTTAAGCTGAGGGCCAGGTTGGATCAAATACAAGATATGATTGATCAGCTGAAAAAAGAAGACGCTGAGAGAGTGGGCCCTAGGTTCAGGAAATCGTATTGATATGTGGCTTGGTATGATTCACTGGCCGCGGTCAAAACCTTTTTATGATTTAATGGATGATTTTGCGGATGATGTAGGTGGGAGAAGAATGCGTAAGATGTGTTTGGCTATCTTGCTATGTGCTTTCTTGGTTGTTTGCGGCTTTGCTTTGGCTGCATCAAGTGTTCCGGAAAGGAACCAAGAGTCCGAGCAACGAATTGCATCAATGGAAGTAAATCAAAGTGCCGGAAACCTGACTGGCGATGATTATGTCATTGCACTAATATACGCATACATGCAGGATGTGCAAAACGGCACTAGCTGGCTAAATCCAGGCCCAATCTTTAAATCGATCAAGAAAGAGGCATTATTAAAATTTCCAGAATACGAAAGCGTTTATATGCTCCTCGATAATGGGCGTGGTAGTATCGACGACGACCTAATGGAAATGTTATTAGTACCACCAAATTTTGCTACCGGAAGAAAATGCGAAAACATGAGTGACGTTCCGGAATCAAATATAATTAGAGTAATCTACTATGTATTTAGTGAGAATGGAGATGTCACAAATAAAGCACGAGCCGCCTATCAAACACGAATCGCTGAAGAAGCTGAACTAAAAACAATGCAAGAGAAAAGAGAAGCTGAACTAAAAGAAATGCAAAAGAAAAAGGTAACAGAACAGTTAAGAAAGCAACAGGAGAATGAGGCACGCCAGATCGCATTAGATGCCCATTATAAAAATGTCTCCGAAAACTATTCGACTGAATTAACGAATCTATTAAATCAATCCCGTTTCCAGGATGCACTCAACCTATCAAATGAAGCAATAGGGAATCTTGTATCCCCATACAGTAACATAATGATGATCAACCAAGGAGATACCTATGTCAGCATGGGCATGTATGAAGCAGCTATTGAGAGCTATACGAGTGCGTTGAACAATTTTGCATACAGCAATGAAAGCGCTGATTACAAGGAGAACATCACCCAGGATTTCGGGAACAATTGGGGTCGAATAATTCAAATGAAGGTCGGAATGGCGCGGGAATATCGCGCGGAACAACTACATGCAATGGCATTCGACGATCTTAGAGATGCACCAAACGTAAAGCAACTTCTGTCTGGTCATATATCAAACATGCCAAAATACGAATTTAGGGTCATTAATTATACTGCGCCAGACTATAGTGATATTGATGATCCGGGCTATTGGGTGCAGATTAATATTTCTGCGTATAACGATCCAGAAGAGATCGATGATACAGAATACCTAAGGAAAAATATACCGATTTGCGTCGATATGTTTACTGCATTGTTTAGTGATGAACAAATTTCTAAAGTATTCATTCAACTCAATGAATCTTATCTCGACAAATTTGGGCACACCTTGGAGAGCCCATCCATAACCATGAGACTAAATAATGAGACAGCGGCTAAGATCGGTGAGTGGGAGCCATTCAAGAAATATATCGGTACGGACATGAGCAGGTTTGAACAGGTAATTGATATTAAGAGATGGTATTGAGAGATGGACGCGGATCTAAATTTCACTTCTTTTTTCGACACTATTTTTGCAGAACTATAACTGCAATTAGAATCATTATTATGAGAGGCAGGCTAAAAGATAACTTTATTAATAATATTTTAATATCATAAAGTTAGCTATAATTTATAACTATACGTTAATAGTATTATTAGATGATTTCGCGCTCTATAATCAATATACGCAAAACCGTTATGCGCCAACCCCCACATTTTTATAAATATAGTCTCCTGGTCAATACGTGTGGGGTTGGGCGATGGATCACCTGTATTCCTAGACTATGTGGAATGGACGGGTTAACAGAAAATTAAATCCAGATAGGCGAATAAAAAGCATTATAATAGCATTTTAATATAACTGCACTCTGGCAACTATATGCCGGAGTCTACGTTTGTCCCTGCCAGAAAGTTCTATGACATTATCGAAAGATTTAAGTAAGATGTCATAGAACTATATTCCATGCACAAGACGACTGCCGGAGAAAAGAGGAAGGCCCTGAGGGAGGAGGCCCTAGAGCTGGCCAGAGATGCTAAGGCGGCTATGAAGGCGGATGCCATGGAGAAGGCCCGCGCCCTGGAAGGCCAGGCAGACAGCTTAAAGGCCGAAGCTGAGGCCATGGAGGGAGCTGCCAGGCTGGAAGACCTACACCTCTGGAAAATGGAGAAGGTAAAGACCACTAAGAAAGGGAGTCAATCATACTTTTACTGGATGACCTCATGGAGAGAAGGCGGGAAGGTAAGGCATGTTCACCTAGGGAGCTGCAGGAAGGTAGACCATGAGACAGCATTACAGAAGGCCCGAAAGCTGAAGGCTGAGGCCCTAGGGATATCTGAGAATTAGCCCTATTTTATAATTTCTGTAATCGATTTTAAGGGCATAATCCCTTTGGCCGAAGGATTCATGAGACCAGTGCAAGATCTCTTTTGGGCTGAAGGATAGCGAAAATTAACGAGTCAAGTTTCTAGCCGGCTCTCATCCAGGATAGTCTCTCTCCTAATAGTTGGATAGACCATTGAAAGGAATTATCTCCATTTAAAACCTAATTAAATTCCTATTTTTCCGATTTAAATATCAATTCTGAACGGCCTAGAGGATTTCTACGCATAATTATTGCGGTGTTAAAATAGGGTTTGCAGTAGTTTTCAGCGAACCGTTTTGATGTGGAGAAAGATCCTTACCTGGAGGATAGGCAATTGGCGGCACCTAATAGATGGAGGTTAACATTCAACCCTTATAGTTGTACGCCTTCCCTATGGCTCCCGGTATATCCGCCGGATCAAAAGACACGTCACTTGTCCACTTCCCAAACCGGCCATCGTAGTTTACGGCCTTCACCCAATCTTCAAGAAACCCTCGTTTGACCCTGGCCTGCTCAGTATCCAGGCCCTTGATCTCCAGAACTAGATGAATGCCGTTGGTCAGCAGGATAATGAAATCCGGCCGGTACCTGTGGCGCTCGCCCTGGAAGATATAGTGCACTCCAAACCCCAGGTGATCATTCTTTACCCAGGAGGCTACCTTAGGATTTCTGTCCAGCTCAAAAGCGGCTGCAGACTCCCAGCTGCTGTCACAGACACAGAAGTTGATATGGCACCTCTTGGCCTCGACCCGAGGCTTGCCTGTATGCCAGGGGATCATATCCCCAGTGGCCCCTATAGGCCTGTGATCGTCCTCGAAGACCAGCTTGGTGGACTCGGCGTTGTTGGGCTCGATCGCATTCCAGATGTGCTCTACGATTTTACTCATGTTCAAGACCATTGTGATGAGCCTCCGCACATCGTCATAGCCTACCTCGGGAATTATGCGGATCCTCTCTGACTCCAAGAATTCCTCGATTATGGCGATTATCTGGGATAGCAGCTGCTCTTTGCTGCCCGGCCACTTGGGGTTCATGCGGTCGAAGACCTCGATAGCCGTGTTGAATATGATCTTCTGCATCCTGAACTGATCGGCAATGGTGGTCAGATCGATTGGTGTAGTCTCCGAGGTATCGACATTCCCGCCCAGGATCTTGGCCATATCCGCTCTGGTGATAGTCTCACGGAGGACCAGCTCTAAGGGCCTGACCTTTCTCATGTCCAGGCTGAGAGTGGGCTTCATCTCGTACTCTATGCGGGCGATCCTGGGCCACTGAAGCTCGTACTGCTGTTTTTCCGGCCTGGGCTCGATAACATACTTTGGAACCTGAGCTCGAGTCTTTCTATCATCGGTTGTCTCGTGGGGCATAAAAGTGAAAGGCACTCCGAAGATGTTCACGTAATCGGGCGTCAGGAGCCCAGTCTCCTCGTCGATATCGTAATCAGTCCGCCTGAGCCCCCGGCCTACTACCTGCTCGCAGAGGAGCTGGCTGGAGAAGGCTCTCAGGCCCATTATGTGGGTCACAGTCTTGACATCCCAGCCCTCAGTGAGCATGCCCACAGATATGACGTTCTGGAAGGCCTCGCCAGGCTTGTTCTCGACCCCAATGGTATTGACGATCTCTCTGAGGTACTCGGCTGAATCCTTCTTGGAGAGCTCTTTGCCTTCATCGCCCTCAGAAGACTCCTTGAGCTTGAACTGCATAGCCTCCTCCTGGGACTCGGCCTTCTCCAGGATCCTGGAGTCTATGTGGATGATCCTGCCTGGATCGCAAAGCTCCTTTATGTCTATCTTATTGCGGTCGAGGGCATACTTGATCCTGGCTGCAGTCTCAGTCCTGTTGGCCACAGTGATCATGACCGGCGGCGTGGGAAAGCCATCTTCTTTCCACCGTTCGGCAGTCTCAAGCCAGTCCTTGCCCAGGAGATAGTAGCCGTTGATGATCAGGTCGGGAAGGGTCTCGTGGGGCTGGGCCTTCCTGTTCAGGTCCTCTTTGACCCATTTGTAGATGTGATAGAGCTTAGATCTGTACGTCCTAGTATCTGGCATGCCGTCATCTCTTATGACCACCCTGGGGGTCTTCACCAGGCCGGATTCGATGGCATCGCTGAGCCCGAAGTCGCTGACAATCCAGGGGAAGAGGGCTTCTTCGCTGGCTGTCTTGCCGGAAGGGGCAAAGGGCGTGGCAGTGAAATCGTAACAGGCCAAGATACCCCGGACGACGTGGATCCTGTCCAGGCCCCCGACCCATTTGGTAGCCTCCTCTATGTCCTCTTTCTTCAGGCCTCTTATCTTGGATTCGGCAGGTATCCTCCAGGCATGATGGGCCTCGTCGTTTATGACCAGTATGTTCTTGGCATTGGCCAGGTCTCTGAGGACATCCCGGACGTAAGCCTGGTCGCTCCTGGCACCTCGTTTGTCCACTCCCTTCTTCTTGGCGATCTTCTCGTCGGTCTCCCAGTTCAGAATATGCCTGTTCCTGACAACGACCTTGGCCTGCCTGAGGAGATCCTGGAGGCCTGGCGGGACGACGTTGAACTTATCATAGTAGTTGCCGGGTTCGGAGGGTATCAGCACCTTCAGCCTGTCTCTCACGGTGAGCCCTGGGGCTACCACAAAGATGTTCTTGGAGAACCTGGCGTCCTGAGGGTTAGCGGCCTTGTTGAGAGCCTGCCAGGCTATGAGCATGGCCATGACTATGGTCTTGCCTGAGCCTGTGGCCATCTTGGAGCAGTAGCGTCTGAACGGCCCGCCATCTGAAGGAATATCGATCCCCACTTTATCTGCAGCTGGGGCCTCGGCAAGCCAGATCAGAGTCTCCATGGCATCGAGCTGGCAGAAGAAGAACCTCAGGTCTCTTTCCGACTGGTCGTGCCAGTGCTGCAGCAGTCTTCTGGTGATGCTGGTAGCGCCAGCGTAAGGTATTCCGCCGTTTTTGCCCTCGCGCCAGGCCTTTACGCGGGGCCTTATCCTGTTTACCAGAGGGAGCTCAATGAACTTGCCTGGATCGTCTGCAGACTCATAAGCCTGGGAGGCTATGATGTAGCCTGCAGGCCTGCGTCCTTCGGCCAGATCAAATGACTTCTTGTTTTCGTCATACCACCAATGTTCTTTAGGCTCTTCGTAGGGTGAAGTGATGATGAGGTGGTCTATCTTCTGCATGATCTCTCGTCCAGGATTCTGAGGCTCTCTATGCCTCGGTTGTCTATGATCTTCACAGCTACTCGGCTCTTGAGCTCAAAAGGTAATGATACAGTTCCCCGGAAGGCATCTATCCGGTCCTCATCGATATCGGCCTTGAGTGTCTTGGCCAGTCTGGCCCAGCCCTCTTTGGATCCGGCCAGGGGGAAGAAGACCTGGCGGGGAAAGAGGCTGTAGCCATCGTAGTCAGTGTCCAGCATCCACATGGCCACCTTGTCAGAGCTGCCTGATTCCACAGCACCGTTTACGGGGTTGTAATAGTCGAATCCCAAGATCTTCACCCGGCATTTGCCTTTGTCTTCGCCTTCCTTGATCTTCTCCAGCTTCACATCCGGCTGGCCGATGAGCCAGAAGCTCTCGTTGCTCGATCGTTTCTTCTTCAGGTCGTCTGTGAATAGGTCGCCGTTCATCTGGGCTTTCAGGAAGATCATGCCCGGCCAGATGGTCTCATCTATGTCCTTGGAGGCCTCGGGGTCGAACTGGAAGGCAGCGAAGATCAGCATCTTGGGCGAGGGAATGAGGTGGTTGGCCTCTTCTAAGGCCAGTGCTACCTGGCGCTGCTCCAGGGGCGCGTGCTCCGGCCCGAAGCTTATCACTGCTCTTTTGGGCTCGTCTTCCATGGTCTCGGCCTCGGCGTGGAGGTATCTTGTGCCTGGCAGGGGTTCGACTCGGGAGAACTTGATTCTCTGGCCCTGTGTGGTGATTATTCCTGTTCTGAATAGCTCTTCACGCCATTCTCTCTGTCTCAGGGTCTCGCCGGATCGGGCTAATGAGGCATCTGCTTCTTTGCTGGTCTCGACCTCTGCCAGTGGCTTGACAACGGGAGCTGGGACTGCCTCGACAGTGAAAGGGCCAGTAACCCGGACCTTGGATTTGTCGATGAAAGGCTGATCGTAGAGAGTCTCTTGATCGGCATATTTGGCTATGGCCCTGTCTATCTCTGTCCTGCTCATGCCCTCTTTGATCTCAGGGTTATTGGCGATGGACTTCAAAGTGATATGAGGGACTGTCTTATAGCGGAAACCGCTGCTGATTCCCTCTTCGGGATGGGCCAGGTCGTAGTAATCAAAAATGGCGGTCATAAGCCTTTGCTTGGCCAGGGCGATGGCCACGCGGGAGGTGTCGCAGGTAATCCAGCGGCGGCCCCATTGCTCGGCCACGTAGGCGGTGGTACCGGAGCCACAGGTGGGATCGAGGACCAGATCGCCAGGGTCGGTGGTCATGAGAAGACAGCGCTCAATGACGCTTGAAGCTGTTTGAACTGCATATTCCTTATTAGCTTGTGGTGCAGTGTCTAACCATATGTTGTGCAATGATGAAACTGGAGAGTCATTAAGATAAAGAACATACCTCAACGTCTTACCTTTTTCATAGGGCTCAAGCCTTTCAGCCATGGCTAGCTTCATCATACCTTCCAGGGATGCCTTCCATGATCTTCCTTTGGGTGGAGTATACGTTATTCCATTATATTTGAATGGGAAATCTCTGTCTTTGCTGTAACCAACTGGGTATAAAGGAAATAACTGGTATACTGATGCGTTATTGGGAAGTAGCTTATGGTCATCTACTTGCTCCTTGGACATTTGATGTCTGGTTCCATCAGGCAAAGCATATCTATCCCAATGAGAGTCTCCTTCTACGTTCATCGGTAGATATAGCGGTCTAAATTTCAATGAACTTTTATTTTTAGCATACCAGATTAAGAAATCTGTTATTTTAGGGAGGTGTCCACCTCCAAGCGTCATGTTTCTGGTTCGATAGGATATAACGCTGACAAAGTTATCTGTGCCAAATACTTCGTCAATCAGGGATCTAACAAGATGTTGATTCTCATCGCTAATCTGCACAAACACGCTCCCACTTTCGCTCAGCAGCTCCCTGGCCAACAGCAGCCGATCCCGCAGATAAGCCAGATAGGAGTGAATTCCAAGCTCCCAGGTGTCCCGGAAGGCCTTGATGGTCTCCGGCTCCTGAGTGAGATCCTCGTCTTTGCCGTCCTTCACGTCCCTCTTGTTCACAAAGGGCTGGAAGTTGCTGCCATATTTCACGCCATAGGGCGGATCGATGTAGATCATCTGCACCTGGCCAGCCATGCCCTCCTTCTCCAGAAGGGAGTTCATGACCAGCAGGGAGTCGCCGGCAACGAGACGGTTGGACCAGCCGTGAGGATGCTTGTAGAACTCCACTGCCGTCCTCACAGGCGGATTCTCATCAGGAAGCTCGAAGAGAGAAGTCTGGATCTGGCCGCCGCCCTTCCTGACTGCCTTGATGATGGCCTTGGGATCTATGCGCTCATGGACATGCAGGGAGACTGTAGGGACCTCGAAAGAGGTGTGCTCAGTCTTCCCTGCCCAGATGAGCTGGGGATCGAGATGAGGGTCGTAATCGTAGGTCTTGGATTCGCCATCTATATCAGTAGTGGGAGTGACCAGGCCAACGGGAGGGTTGTTTAGCCTTTGCTGCTTCTCATGCTGGTACTGTCCGAGGGTATCGAGGGCGGATTTTCGGGCCTTTGCCATTCAGATCAACTTCGGGCAATAGATGGCATAACAACTATAATACTTATTTGCTGTAGCTAAGAAAATGATGAGCTTCTTGGTATATGCACCGATGCGTTTGTTACTCACGCCTGAAAATAATTATCTACCGAATTCCCCAAGGAGATACGTTCACCCTACGGATCTAGCTCTACAATTGACAAGCAGATTATTGTAGTTGGAGAACCTATACCTTTTTGGAGGACAATGTTTCTGAGCCGAACCTGGACTCCGGTCCTAGTGGTTCTTCTTATGATCGGCCTATCTCTAGGCATGCCAGATGAGCGAGTCGTCCCGGCCAATGATGTTGCAGCAAAAATAAAGGCGGGCGAGTTATCGGAATATAATAACTTTGCCACCGTAGATGGTCTTGATCTTTTGGACTTTTCCCAGAATAAGAAGGCTATAGCATCTCCTATAAGAATTACAAACTCATTCGAAGATTATGTAGGGTCCAGAAAAGGAAATTTCGAATATGGGATTCTAAAAAAGACTAATTTGTCCTATGGTTTAAATGTTGTTGATTTTACCATCTTCCCTCAACAAAATCGGTTGCTCTTTTATTATGAAACTATGCCACAAACTTATGTTGATTTTGTTATTATCCCACCACAAGATAAGTCGTCTACGCCTACAACTAATTACGCACCCATATCATTTTTGATGTTACTAATTGGTCTCCTGGGCGCAGGATTAATGGGCGTAGGATCAATGGATTTAGGATCAACCGGATCAACGCCATATGGTAACATTCCTACCCAACCTCAATTGATGAATGTTTATTACGTATCAAAGTCAAATGAGTCCGGTATTGCTAACTTACAATTATATACTCCTGACCCTTATTACTCACGCACTGTGTTTAGTTGGGATGAAATTCCAGGAGAAGGTAATGAAAGACTCATAAAATTTCTAACACAAAATTATAGCACTGATTTTGAAAAATCAGCAAATATTGAAAAGATCGAAAATAACCAGATCATTCAAGCATCTACCGAAAAGAAGTCTCTTTTTCCAAAAACACTTAGCTATCAAGTAATCCTAATCGATGACGGTAAAATTATTATTAAGCATCACACTCTTTTCGAATTAATTGAAAACATTGGTCATTTAGCTGAAGGTTTGGCTGATGAATTTGAGAAGAAAAATGAAAGAGAAAAATTATTCCGATACGTGCAGCCAGTCGGTGTGTACTGTCCTGGACCGATCCCAAAATGCTGCGCTGTGTGTGGTGCTGATTTGATCGAGAAAAATAGGTTATTGGAATACGGCAAATACTATTGTCTTCCCTGTTATGTAAGGCTGTTCTCCGGCACGACGGGAGTAGTGGGGACGTTAAAGGTCTCAGGGTGGAGTTCAATTTCCATAATAAAGAGCCTTGAGGATTAAAGGCCGAGCTGTGAGTGGTGCGAATGTGACAGAACCATAATTTCAAAGACATAATTGGCGTTGATTTCCTACCCATTTCGACCCAGAACTGGGCTCAAAAGTGCCTAACAAATGTGGTCTTATTTACGGAATTGCGCATCACTTTGTATGCCACTTAGAATTTCCCGATCGTCCAAAATCGTATCGCCACTTGATATCGATGTCGTAATCTATATGTAATACGACATGCATATCTTCGAGTATGAGGCCACAAGATTTCCTCACTCCCGAGGAGTTCACCTGCCTGAAAGCCGCCTGCAAGGATGATAGGGAAAGGGCCTTAATCCTAACCCTGGCCGGCACAGGCATGAGGGTGAATGAGCTATGCAACCTAAGGATCGAGGACCTCGACTTTGAGCATGGCTACATCCACGTTGAGGTAGCCAAAGGAGGCCGGCCCAGGACCGTGGTGAGCCCAAAGCCTACGCTTGATGCCCTACAAGTTCATCTACATGGTAGAAAAGCCGGATTTGTGTTCCTGGGTCGCCAGGATGGGCATATAAGCACTCGGCAAGTTCAACGCCTTCTGGATGAGATTGCCACAAAAGCTGGTCTTCAGGATGAACGCCCGGTTTTGCAGAGGAGCCGGAAACGCATAAGCCCGCATCTACTCAGGCATAGTGCCGCCTCGTGGTGGCTGGATGCCGGGATTCATATTGGGGACGTAGCCGGGCAGCTCGGACACGCCAGCCTTTCTACCACCACACGCTACGTGGACCGTGCTCCAAACCATAGGCGAGAGAGCTTCAGACGAGCCGGAGTGGATAAGATGTTATAATCGACAACCTCATACCCATCGCAGGTCCAAAATCGCAAACAGACCCTCCACCACACATATCAAGACTACTTAAGTGGTCTCATTAGACATGCATGACCCAAAGATTTTTCGGTAGATCCGCCAATATTGATGTCGGTACGGAGGGATTTGATGAAGAAAAATTGTTTGACAATGATCCTAATCATGTGTTCCGCTTTAGTCATTCCAGTTATTGCGGAACAGGAAAACTTTATTCTTGGCACATATAAGGTCAGTTTCGATCTTGGAATAGAAGACCTGAGGAATTGGGTTGTTGATGGGCCAAAAAATTCGGAAAGCATGGATGGCAGTTATTTTACAGCATATAGCGTCCATGAGGCTCCTATTACCGAATCACAATTTTACTCTGAATTAAAACGGCTAGGGCGTGCTCCTTCTGCCGATGCGGTATCTATAAGTATTTATCAATACAATTCCACAGATGATTTGAGCATGAATGGAACAGCTACGAAGGTCGAAGCCTTGCTAAAGGAAAAGATCGGTTGCACAATCAATAAAAGAACAATAGACGGAAGACGTGGAACAATTGGATCCCAAATAAAAGACGACCATACTACTTATGTGGCGGATTGGTGGGTGGAGAACAATACCTCAGCATTCGTTGTCTCAACGTACCCATGGGATGAAGGTACTCTTTCATTGCTTAAGACCATCCACATAGAGAAGATATCTTGATTTTAGGAAGTAAATTTCATTACAAAGGGAGTGCAGAGGGTCACGGATACCCCGACCTTCAGGTCTGGGAGGAAGTGGACCCTCGCCCGGATTTCATGTTTCCTGAGATTGATTGACAAGCTATCATACAATATCGAAGCTGATTCAGCCTTTGCCAAGGCCAGGGAGCTTGGATATACAGGCTAATCCCTGCTCCAAGCAGTGCGTGTAACCTGCGAGGACTATCTTTTTTTCTGGCCTCCACTCAACAAGTCCACAATCGCTTCTGGCAAAGTCCCTATTCCATAGACTATGGAATCAATTATCGACAATTGCCAGCTATCGAATAAGCAGCATCAGCGAGAATCAAATTGCGCCGTACAATCCAGAGCGCAACATAAGGATTATCGAGCGGGAAAGTATCCTCAAAAGCACTTTTCCACCAGAGCAACGGCGACAGATAGCGATTGATCCTCATATCGAAAGTGAAATCACTTCTGCAGGAATTGACCATACTGGGAGGCGAAATAAACTATTTTTATTCACGGCTCTTTTAAAATTGATTTAAGACACTTTCTTTGGCCCGGCGTACAAATCCCTATCCAAGCAGGAGATATTGCCAGGAATGCAACGTAGCAAATGCGTTGTGGCATGGAGGAAGAGGGCGATTGAAACAATCTGAAACGTTGAAACATGCGAAGGGAATTATTCTATGACATTATCGAAAGCTTTTAGTAAAATGTCATAGAACTATTTACTATGCACAAGACCGCCGCCGGAGAGAAGAGGAAGGCATTGAAGACCGAGGCCCTGGGGCTGGAGAGAGATGCAAGAGCAACCATGCAAGCGGCTGATATCCTGCCAGATGCCAGGAGAGAGGCCCGGAGGATGGAAGGGCGGGCCGATGAGCTGAAGGCTGAGGCTGAGGACCTCAAGGGAGCTGCCAGGCTGGAAGACCTACACCTCTGGCAGATGGAGAAGGTTAAGAGCACCAAGAAAGGGAGCAAGACCTATCATTACTGGATGGCATCCTGGAGGGAGGGGGATAAGGTCCGGAATGTCCATCTTGGAAGCTGCAAGAAGGTGGACCATGAGGCCGCCCTGCAGAAGGCCCGGAAGATGAAGGCTGGGGCCCTGGGGCTCTGAGAATTAATTCTCATATTTTAATAATTCCTGTGCACCTCTAGAATCGCTTTTCTCCTCCCTTGATGACCGAAGCCTTGC
>Ga0255346_1005324_pt1 | contig 13373 bp, 8 predicted proteins | sample wastewater_treat_FD_194410 | JGI IMG/M metagenome (GOLD analysis project Ga0255346, IMG submission 194410) | Wastewater microbial communities from Lulu Island WWTP, Vancouver, Canada - plant22 | ecosystem: Engineered > WWTP > Wastewater > Unclassified | place: Canada: Vancouver, British Columbia... | reverse complement strand
TCTTTTCGGCATAATGGAATTGCATAGATCGGCGGTGAAAATGTCACAACGTCGGCTGGCGAAGAAGGCATAGCCACCGCGCCGTATAGAATACCTCCTCAGATTAGGTTACGGCCAATCGGGAGGTAAGACGGAGTGATAGCTATGCCTGTACAAGAGTATATCAAGCATGCGTATGAAAGCGAAGAGGCATCGATCAGCGCAATTGCTAAACGGACCGGCGTGTGTTGGCGGACGGCAGCAAAATACGCTCAGCGGGATGACTGGAACGAGCCTATGCCCAGCGCCCGAGCCAAGCGGAGGCCAGTTATGGATCCTGTAGCGGAGATCGTTGACACTTGGCTGCTTGAAGATCGATTACTGCCCAGGAAGGATCGCCGCAATGCCGCAGCCGTTTTCAAGAAGCTTCAAGAGGATCATGGCTTCAAGGGCGGGGAACGCACAGTCAGGGAGTACATTCAGAGACGGCGCGGCGAGCTGTTCAAGGGCGATAGCAGTGCATACGTTGAACTTGAACACCCGATTGGGGAGGCCCAGGCGGATTTCGGAACAATCCATTGCGTGAGAGACGGCAAGATCGTCGAGGTCAAGTCGCTTGTGCTTTCGTTTCCGTGGTCAAATGCAGGTTTCGCAGTCCCGATGCCGTCCGAGAACACGGAATGCTTCTTGGAAGGGCTAAAGCTGCTGTTTGAGCAGGCAGGAGGCGTGCCCCGAAGATTGGTGTTGGATAACATGTCGGCCGCGGTGGCAAGCATCGGCGAGGGAGAGGAGCGCGTGCTAACCGAGGCCTTCATGCGGTTTCAGCTTCACCACCGCTTCGAGGCTGACTTCTGTGGGCCGGCAAGAGGCAACGAAAAGGGCAACGTTGAGAACAAGGTGGGATACACGCGCAGGCAATGGCTATGCCCCATTCATCCCCTCAATAGTTTTGAGGAGCTCGGCAAGCTGCTAGCGGCCGAGGCTGTGAAGGACATGGACCGCGTTCACTACAAGGCCGACAGGAAGATCAGCGACCTTTGGGAGGAGGAGCGATCGGCGCTATTGCCGCTGCCGAACGTTCCGTTCGAGGCCATGCGGCTTGACTCTGCAGTCCTGAACAACTACGCGCAGTTCCGTTTCGAAAAGGCGACCTATGCTGTGCCGCAAGGCAAACCGCGGCAGAAGGTCCTGCTCAGCGTGTATTGGGATCGAATCGAGGTACGGAATCGAGAAGGCGAGCTTCTCACGACCCTGCCGCGGCACTACATGCTCAAAGAGCAGCCTATCGATTGGGCAGCCCTGTTCGAGATCTATTCGCGGCGGCCGCGAGCGGCTGTACACTCAGCCATGTTTCAGCATCTGCCTGAAGCGGCTAGAGTATATCTGCAGGAGGTCGATGCGCCAGATCGGGCGATTCGGGTTCGGATCCTTCGTGACATGCTGAAGACCTACAGCATGGATCAGATTGCAGAAGCGCTTGAGGCGCTGCCCTCCGACAGGCGATCAAGCCCGGCGAACCTCGAGCTCAAGCTCTATTCGCTCCGCCCGGAGAACCGGACTCCCGAACCCATAGCCGAGGGCTACACGCCGCTGGAAGTGGCGGCGTACGATCCGGATTCCACTCTCTACGACCGGCTGCTGCCGACACGGCTGGAGGGGGTGGCGACGAGATGAAGTCCGCTCTTCTCCAAGAGCAGTGCAAAGCGCTTAAGCTTGGATCGGTGAGCCGGATCTACACGCAGATTGCCTTCGAGAGCAGCGAGCAGTTTCTGACGGATCTCTTCGCCGAGGAACTGAAGATGCGTGAAGACAACCGAAACCGGCGCAGACTGAAACGCGCAGGCTTCCCCCAGACGAAAACGCTAGAGGAGTTCTCCTGGGAGAACATCGTACTGCCCCCGCAGACCACCAGAGAGCACCTAACAGAGCTGGACTTCATTGATGCCAAGGAGTCCTTGATCTGCATGGGCGGCGTGGGAACGGGCAAGACGCATCTTGTGATAGCGCTGGGACTGAAGGCAGCCCTAAGCGGAAAGGAGGTGCGCTTCTTCCAAACGGTTGATCTGGCCAATCGCCTGCTGGAGAAAAACGCAAAGGGGACGCTGGGAAGCTTCACGCGGGACCTCGAGTCATGCGATCTGCTCATCGTGGACGAGCTGGGCTTCTTGCCCCTGCATCGCCACGCGGCCGAACTTCTGTTCCAGGTGATAGCCAACTGTTACGAGCGTCGAAGCGTGGCCATCACCACGAACCTCGAATTCGGACAGTGGAACACGGTGATCAACGACAACCGGTTGACCGCCGCGCTCATCGACAGGCTCGTCCACCACGGACACGTGCTGGCGTTCACCGGCGAGAGTTATCGACTACGGAATGCTCTCTCACAACTAAACGCACCGAGAGAATCTGACGGGATGGGCTCCGGGCGGGAGACCCTCAACCCGACGGCCTAGCCCCGAAGGGTACGAAGACCCAACCCCAGGCGCGGCGGTTAGCCTATGCACATTTCGGCCGCCGAACTATGCACTTTCTACTTGCCAAACAGAGCACGTAGCCGTTCGGCGAGCAGCGATGCTCGGATGGCATGTGCCGCGACTCACGAATGATATCGACGGAGGCCAGAGGGACGAGGTGTGATTATGGTTGCAGATATGGTCCCACACGCATTCAGCGGCCAGAACCAGCAGCCATGCAAGGGGTATTCGAGGCAGAGCCTGAGGATAGCATAGCCGTTTTTCGAGAGCGTTCCCCTATCTTCGCTAGCCGCTTGTCAGGGAAACGCTCGTTGGGGGGAGTGCTACGAACACGTCCGTAACTACTGTCATCGAATATGCCCCCATCGATACCGGCTTTCTAGTCTAGCGCTGCCGTTCTGTTCGCACTTTACAATATCCCCCACCGCGCCAGACCTGAGCCGGACTCGCTAGATAAGCTGGGATGATGCAGGTTCATAGGGGGTAGATTCGCAATCGGCTAGGAATCCTAGTGCATCGGCAAGACAAGCTGGGGGTTTGGCTGCGGTCTACGAATTTGTCCCTTTGTACGGTGATTCATGTTGCGAAAATCCCCCGGCGGGCATTGCAACTATGATTATTCCCCGGATACACTAGGCACGCTGGGCATGGAGCACCCGGTCTCCCCCGATAAGGCTGATACGTCCGGGCAGTTCCCCTGTTCAGCTCAAGGATGCTACTAGGCCTAGCACTAGACGCCTAGTTGAGAATCCGTCCTCCGGTAATAGCGGCGTATGGTACCTCATCGATGGTGAACGCGCGGAATGGATGCCCAGGGTACGCGAGCGCCAATTTGTGCTTGACCCAGTCCTCACTGCTGCGCTCTGGAGTCCGCATCCAACTCTCGAAACCACTTCAGTGACATCTGATACTTGCTACATTCTCTGAATAGCCCCACGATCTTGTCATGGGTGAGACCAAGTTCGCCAAGCAGACAAAGCTCCAGAATGATCTTGAGCTTGAGAGCTAGCACCAACAATCGCGATCTGGTTGCGGAGCTATCCTTTAGGCCAGGTGAGTAGTGAGTCAAGTAGTTGCGCGTATCGGCCACCTTCTGAGCAAAGGCCTTCGGGCTATCGATGAACCCTTCGCACAAATCCGCGCCGAGCTCATCCAGGATGTGCTTGATGCGCTTCTTGAGCGAGTACTCGTTCAGATGCCTCATTCTGCCTTTCAGGGTATCCCGAAATTCCGAACTGATACCATTGCCGATGGGTATCGCACCTACAAGAGCGGGCAGCACATGGTTGCTGTACACAACGTCATCCACGTACCTGCCTTGTCGGAACCTTCTGTGGTATGACTCCAATGCCTGGACAATGCTGATGAACTCGAGCTCCAGATACCCAGCCCTATCATATGTCATCACTGAGTGGAGAGCTCTGACGGGCTCCAATAATTCCGCCTTTCCGAACCATTGGTCTAGCAGATCGGAGATTCTTGATCGCACCTGTGAGTAATAAAACAGCATCCGGTGGCGCGCCTTATTATCTTCCACAGGCGATGCCGCCGCGCGCAGCACGTCAATCCACGGACGTGACGCGGGCTTTTCTGATGGCACCATGATTTGCAGGCTGGAAACGTGGACAGGCCTAATCGATGCAAGAGCCACGAAATCTCGAATTTGAACCACTAGCCGGTCACACTCGTCAAGAGCAGTAGGGTCGGTGAACACCAACCGGATGACGGCTCGCTGCTTCACTGTTGCATCCGTTTGAACAGCTCGAAGGCTCGGCGGGGTACATACAATCTCGAGATAGGCGGTGAACCTGTTCGATTGGTATAGAACCTCATGGTGTGGGACTGTGAGTAACACCCGGTACTCTGTAGGAGCCTGATGGTAGTCAACCTCGATCCCTGATAGCCTTGTCTGTTCGCCTGTCCAAATGTCGTGACCTACCAACAGTGCCCATTCATTGAGATGAGTGTACTCGGCTCGTATCTCCAAGCAGCGTATCTCGTCACGCCCGCGGAAGTGGTGTCCGAGAAACACCTGGTTGGCCACAATCGTGTCCACGGAGGCCATGAAAGTATCGTATAGCGTGACTTCTGTGCCGTCATCCATAGTCCCAAGTATGGTATCGTATCGTCGAAGCTCCAACGGTGAATCGAGGTCTTCGAGAAGTCCATCGATTACAAGCTCTGCGCCAGTCGCAGGTGAGTACTTGAGGATACCGCGAACCACCCTATCGGGAGTACCAGGAAGAAACCAGGATCCCCTAGAGTCATATGACTGCATGGTGCTGCCTTATCCTTTCCCAATCGCCGAATGGCGATAGATATGGAGTTGATCCTCCATCTGCCTGCCCATCCCCTAATGCCGGGATCACGTGAATCTCGGCGAAACGCTTCACCAATCGTGCCCCAGGCGCACATCCCGAGTCTGAGACTCTTGATCATTATCACGTCGACGGAAGGAACGAGTAGGTCCGGCAGTCGAGTTTTCACCAGTTCAGTCAATGCGCCACCGGACATACACTCCTAAGGAGATCTAGCACCGTAGTGCACCTCATGTCTGCTAGTAGAACGGTAGGTAGGTACATGAAGCGTCCTACGTGTTAGTGTATGACTTCTCCACTCAACAGCATCAGGACATCCCTGATCTCTCCCGGATGACGAGTCACAGCCGCATGCCACGTCCCAAATCCGCCATGTGCGTTCACAGCCTCGATCCATTCGTCAAGGTAGCGAGCCTTCGCTTTCGCCTCTTCATCGTTCTTTCCCTTCGTCTCGAGAACCAGCATCTGCCCGTTGGCCAGCCTGACCAGAAAGTCCGGTCGGTATTTGCGAACCACTCCTTTCAGCATATAGAGCACCTCAAAGCCGAGGTGGTCATTCTTGGCCCAGGCAGCCACATGCTCACTATCGTCCAAGACGAAAGCGTCAGACGATTCCCAGGTGCTGTCGTACACGCATGCGCTGATGTGTGACTTCCGCGTTCGCTCACAGGGCCTGCCAGTATACCAGGTGCGCATCTCCCCGGTGGAACGAATCGGATGGTCTCGATTGAAGATCGGGACAATCTGCTCCGAGTTCTCCTGTCGCACCGCCTCCCATATGTGCTGCACTACCCGAGACATATTTAGCGTCACAATGAGTCTCCGGCGGAGTTCGTCCTGGTAGAACAGAGGTGGCGATATCACAATCCTATCGGTCCGGACAAACCGCTCAACTATCTGCACGAGCTGGGCTAGTAGCACTCCGCGGTTTCCCGTCCAATCATGCTTCATCTGATTAAATACGTCTCTGGCGGCCTCAAACGCTATCTTCTGGGTTCTGAATTCATGCGCCAGTCTTTCGAGTTCGATTCGATCAATCCTGCTGACGTCCGGAGTACCGTCGAGTATGGGTGCCATCTCTGCGATCTGGGGTGTCTTTGATGCATCCAGCTCTACCGGGGCTACCTTTGACCAGTCGACCACGAGGCTAGGCTGGAACACATGCTCAATGCGAACTATGTCGGGCCAGCTTATCTCGTACTCTGCCTTGCCTGGGTCAACCTCGACCGCGGTCTTGGGCGTGGGCGGAGGCGGCGGGCCATCGCCACCCCCCTCGTGGGGCAGAAAGGTGAACGGCACTCCAAAGATGTTCACATGCTCGGGTTTGAAGAACCCGGTGACCGGATCCATCTCGCGAGAATCATACGACGTACGCCGGAGACCCCGCCCCACAACCTGCTCGCAGAGCAACTGACTCGTGAAAGCACGCAGACCCATGATGTGCGTTACTGTCTTCGCATCCCAGCCCTCACTCAGCATGCCGACAGAAATCACGTTCTGTATCCTCTCTCCCAGCTGGCCAGCTTTGCCTACAGTATCTACTGTGCGACGCAGCAATTCTGCCTGCTCAGCCTTGGTCAGCTTCCGATCCTGCGGCAACTCATCTTCTCTGCCTGCCTCCACATCGCTGTCCGTCGGGCTCTCGATGACAGCTAATTCCTCTCGTGCCTCTGCCTCGGCCAGGACCTTGGAGTCTATGTGAAGGATTCGGTCCGGATCGCAGAGCTCCTTGATGTAGATCCTGTTGGAGTCGAACGCATGCTTCACTCGAGCCGCCGTCTCCGTTCGGTTAGCGACAGTGATCATGACGGGTGGAGTCGCATGACCGGCCTCAGTCCAGTGCCTTCGAGTCTGCTGCCAATCATACCCGAGTAGGTAGTACGCATTAAGGACTAAGTCAGGTAGAGGTTCTTCGGGTTTGGCGCGGCGGTTCAAATCGTCTTTGACATCGGGGTCGTTATATATGTGGTAGAGCCTAGACTTGTATGTCTTGGCGTCCGGAATCGCGTCATCGCGTACGACAACACGAGGGGTCTTAACGAGGCCCGATTCAATGGCATCGTTCAGGCCGAAGTCACTGACTATCCACCCGAATAGCGCCTCTTCTCTGGTTCTCTTGCCTGATGGCATGAAAGGTGTTGCAGAGAAATCATATGCTGTTTGGATACCTCTGGTACGATGTAGGCGATCCAGTCCTCCTACCCATACCGTAGCCTCCTCGGCGCTGTCCCTGAGGTCGCGACTTCGAAGGTACTTCCCTTCCGCCTCTGGATTCACGCGCCAGGCGTGATGCGCCTCGTCGTTGATCACCAGCAGATTTCGGGCGCTCGCCATCGGCCCCAGAACATCGCGAGTATAGGCTTCGTCGCTCTTCACGCCTCGCTTATCCACGCTTCGACGCTTCTTGACCTGCTCTTCGCTTTCCCAGGACAGCTTCTGCCAGTTCACAACCGCGACTCTGCCACCGCTCAGCTTGTCACATAGCGCATCGGGTACGATCCGAAAAGCCTTGTAGTAGTTGTCTTCGGACGACGGCAGCAGCACTTCCAAGCGCTTCCTCACCGTCAGACCCGGTGCCACTACCAGCACACTCTTGGAGAAGCGAGGGTCTTGTGGATACGTCACCTTGTTCAGAACATGCCAAGCAATCACCATTGCCATCACAATGGTCTTGCCCGATCCCGTCGCCATCTTGCAGCACTGTCGCGCGAAGGAGCCGCCGTCCCCGGGTATGTCGATACCTACTCGGTCGGCAGCTGGAGATTCGGCAAGCCAGATGAGTGTCTCGGCGGCCTCTAGCTGGCAGAAGAAGAACCGACGCATCTCGAACTCTTCTGGATCGCGCCAGTGCTCCAGTAGGCGTTTGGTGATCCCCGATACCCCAGGGTACCCTGCTTCGCGCCACGCCTTGACGCGAGGGCGAATCTGGTTGACAAGCGGTATCTCTACGAAAATGCCAGGGTCGTCGAAGGCTCTGGATTCGCCTGATGCAATGACGTAGCCAGCTGGTCTGCGCCCCTCCGCACGATGGAATGTGCGCGTCGTGCGGTCGTAGCTCCAGTGCTGCGTTGGCTCCTCGTACGGCGAGTTGATGATGAGGTGGTCAATCTTTCCTTGAGCCATTATTCCACCTCCAGCACTCTCAAGCTTTCAATGCCGCGATCATCGACGATCTTGACCGCTATGCGTCGATTGTCGCCGGGATCAAACGGCAAAGAAACGGTGCCCCGGTATGCCTCGATAAGTTCGTCATCAATCGCGGCCCTCAAGCTCCTTGCTAGGCGCGCCCAGCCATCTTTCTCTCCTGCCAGGGGGAAGAAAACCTGGCGAGGATACAGGCTTCGTCCATCATAGTTGGTATCCAGCATCCACAGGGCTATCTGCTCTGCATCTCCTGAGTCAATGGCACCCGTCTTGGTGTTGTAGTAGTCGAAGCCATGGACAGAAACACGCAGCTTGCCCTTATCCGGGCCGTCAGCGATGCGCTCCACCTGAACGTCAGGCCGTCCTATGAGCCAGAATGACTCATTGCTTGCCCGCTTCTTCTTAAGGTCTTCGGTCAGGAGGTCGGCGTTCATCTGCACCTTGAGCAGGGTAACGCCGGGCCAGTTTGTCTCCTCGATGTCCTTCGCAGCCTCCGGATCGAACTGGAAGGCAGCGAACGCAAGTATTCTGGGTCTTGGCACAAGCTTCTGAGCATCTTTTATGGCCAGTTCAACCTGGCGTTTCTCCAGAGGAGCATGCTCCGGCCCGAATGAGACCGCGATTCGAAGAGGAGTATCGGCGGTCCCTCCGCTTCCTGCTGTCGCAGTCTCGCCTTCGCTAGGTCGAGTCTCGCCATCAGCATGAATCCAACGTACTCCCGGGAGCGGCTCAAGCAGGGCAAAGCGAATGTGCTGTCCACCCTTTCCGCGAATCCCTGTACGCAGAAGTTCATCGCGCCACTCACTCTGCCGAAGAGTCTCGCCGGAACGGGCTATGGACATGTCGGCGGCCTGGGGAGGGGTATCCAGAAGCTCTTCGACTGACTTGACCGCGGGAGCAGGTACAGCCTCTACGGTGAACGGGCCGCTTATACGCTTCTTGCTGCGATCCACTAGCGGCTGGTCGTACAGAGTCTCTGTCGCAGGAGGCTCATTGTTGGCGACGGACTTCAGAGTGATATGCGGTACAGTCTGATACACAAAACCGCTGCCTACGCCCTCCATTGGACGAGCAAGCTCATAGTAGTCATAGACAGCAGTCATCAGCCTCTGCCTTGCGATAGTGAGCGCAACGCGAGAGGTATCGCAGGTGATCCAACGTCGCCCCCACTGCTCTGCCACGTATGCAGTTGTGCCACTGCCGCAAGTGGGGTCAAGCACCAGGTCGCCTGGATCGGTGGTCATTAGGATGCATCGCTGAAGCACTGAGGTGCCAGTCTGAACAACGAACACTTTGGGGTCTGACCGGCTCTGCACAGCTCCACCTACGTCGTGCCACATGTTGTTTATGGGCATAGCCGAGAAGTCATCAAAGTAGCGAATGTAGTTCAGCGTGTCCCGCGACGGCTGAATGCGATCAGCCTTCTTGAGTCGATCCATTCCTTCTGGGTACCTTGCTTTCCAGTGACTATCTGTCTTGGGCCTGTACACTCTGCCTCCGAACTCAAATGGAGTGTCAGTACCTGCCGCACCCTGACTCTGTATGTTGTCGAGACGGTATATCCTGCTTCCCGGCGAGAGCGGAACGAGTCCACTCTTCTCGTCAGCAGTCATAGCCCGGCGATGTCCATCTGGTTCCTCGACCTGATCATACTTGCTGGCAGGATCACCGATCGGTGACGGCTTATCGACAAACAGGGGTCGGCACTTGATGTGACTGATGTCCTTTGCATACCAAACAAGATAGTCTCCTGCCCTACTGATCGTGTTGCTTGGGAAACCTCCGGTTGTGGTGTAAGCGATTATGCTGACGAAATTCGCTGCCCCGAACACTTCCTCCATGAGTTCACGTACGTGATGCAGGTTATCTGCACTGATCTGCACGAAAACACTCCCGCATTCTACAAGCAACTCACGCGCCAAGAACAGGCGGTCCCGTAAGTAGGTCAGGTAGGAATGAATCCCAAGCTCCCAAGTGTCGCGGAAGGCGCGGATCTGTTCGGGCTCGCTCGTCAGATCCTCGTCTTTACCATCCGTTACGCTCCGCTTGTTCACGAAAGGCTGGAAATTCGACCCGTACTTGATCCCATACGGCGGATCTATGTATATCATCTGTACCTTCCCTGCCATGCCTTCCTTCTCAAGCAGCGAGTTCATCACAAGAAGACTGTCGCCTGCTATGAGCCGGTTACTCCATCCGTGAGCATGGCGGTAGAACTCAATTGCCTCTCGTAAAGGCGGGTTCTCCTCCGGCTGGGCGAACAGCGCCAGTTGCTGATCTGTCGTGGCCGGTTGCCTGCTCACCGCTTCGATGATCGTTCGTGGGTCGATGCGCTCATGAACGTGCAGTGATACCGTGGGTACCTCAAATGACATCCGCTCTGCTTTGCCAGCCCACTGCAGTTGGGGGTCTAGATGCGGATCATATGAGTATGTTTGCTGCTGTCCAGCGTCTGGATCCGTATCAGGCGTTACGAGTCCTGCTGGAGGGTTGTTGATCCGTTGCTTGTCGGAATGTATGTAAGAACCGAGGGTCTCGACAGCCTGTCCACGCTTCACGCGTCTCTTGCCCACTTTCATATCCCGCCATCGACCTCCTATCGCTGATCATGGAAGGCCAACGAGGTTTGCGCCACTGGCCTCTCGTATTGCCTAATGTAGCTAGTACCGTGCCCCAATGGAAACGGAGCCCTTCGCATAATCCCAGCCGACTTCCGTCACTTCATATTCCAGCCCTCTGTAGAAGAGCGTCTCGCTAATCCGGGGAATGAGGTCCCGTTCTCCTAGATCAACGGTCTCGACCTCAGCACCGACCGCAACATCTGTCTTCCTGACGAGTATGAGCTCCACCTTCACCGCAGACACCTCTCAGCTAGCCACACTCAGTTGGGTCAAAGGAGCCGAACTGTTGCTGCAGTCAACCGTCGACTCTCAGGCATTGCACTGGCGGTCCCAGCGATGCTGTTCTGCGACCTATCCATATTCGCTGACAGCCGTCTGTCCGGCGGGGCTCTCGCCCGGCGTGCCCAGCAACCTGCAGATCATCGGCAGTATCGCCAACGCCATCGTCAGCCCGAAGCCATCTCAACCACGCGAGCCCCAACTAGGCGATCTATATCAAATTCTTCGCCAAAATGCGGCAATGTCCTCCTGAACTCGTGGCCGGAGAGCGCCCGAAGGGCGGTCTCTGGCGACCATCGGTCGAGTTGAGTCCGATATAATGCTGTAAAATGGCCTTTGATCTGCGACGATGGGTATGGAAAGGCCATCGATTCTCCGGTAGAATTGGAGTTGGTACCAACCAATTATCTACAGGAGGAGAACCAATGGCCCGATATCAGATTACCATATCCGACGAGCAACTGCACGGGCTTCTTCAGGGAGATCGCGGTCTGGCCGATCTGCTTGAGGCCGTGCTCAACCAGGTGCTTCAGGCGCAGGCCACTGAGTACGTGAAGGCTGAACCCTACGAGAGAACCGAGGAACGGCTAGGTTACCGCAATGGGACTAGGGAACGTCCGATTACGACGCGCGTAGGCAGGTTGACGCTTGAGGTTCCTCAGTTCAGGCAAGGTAAGCTGCCGGTCGACATGTTCGAGCGTTACCAGCGCAGCGAGCAGGCGCTAATCGTCACGCTTATGGAGATGGCGGTGAACGGGGTCTCGACTCGCAAGATCAAGAACATCACCAGGGAGCTGTGCGGCGTCGAGTTTTCCAAGTCCACGGTATCGGATCTGCTGAAAGGGTTGGATCCCGTGGTGCGCGAATGGATTGACCGGCCCATTGGAACGTATCCGTTCCTGATTGTCGACGCCATCGTGATCAAGATACGCAAAGGCGGCCGCGTAAGAACCCATAGCATGCTCATGGCCACTGGAGTAAACCCCGAAGGGATTCGCGAGATCCTTGGCCTATGGCTCGCCGACAGCGAGAAGGAGACCTCCTGGAGAGACTTCTTCAAGTGGCTGAAGGGCAGAGGCCTGGCCGGTGTGGACCTAGTAGTCTCGGACGACCATGGAGGACTGGTCAACGCGGTAGCCGTCGAGTTCCAGGGTGCGTCCTGGCAGCGTTGCCAGACGCATTTCACCAAGAACATTCTGGATGCGTGTCCGAAAGCCGTTCAGCACGACCTGCATTCGAGGCTGCGCCTCATGTTCGAGGCGCCCGACATGGATACGGCAAGGGTACTGCTGGATGGGATAATCGATGACTTCGGAGCCAAGGCTCCAGGTGCGATAAGCAGGCTCGAAGCCGGGTTTGAGGATGCGATGGCGGTCATGGCTCTGCCCGAATGCATCCGCAAGAGGCTGCGAACCACCAACTGCGCCGAGCGCCTGAACGAAGAAGTCCGAAGGCGTGAGCGGGTCATCAGGATATTCCCGAACGACGAGTCCGCCATCAGGCTGATCGGAGCCGTGCTGATGGAGATAGACGAAACCTGGTCGACCGGTCGCCGCTACCTGAACATGGAGGAATACTGGCGATGGAAGCAGGCGTGCGAATCGGGGGGAGCTCAACCGTTGCCGATTGCAGCGCAACGGGTAGCCTGAACTCTCTCGCATGACACGCCAAGCCGGTAGCTGCCGTCCCCTCCGGCGCAGGCCGAGAGGCAAGCGGCATGCATAGTACGAACTTTGGACCCGGCATCGCTTGCCGCGAGGCCGAGCTGGAGTACAATGCTCACCCGGCTTGGGTGGAATCGCCAACTGCGGCAACACGGACCAACGGCAGGCAGACGGAACGACATGAGCGGATCCAGGCGCGCTCATCCGGGTTTACCTGGGGATCAACCCCTTCTACGAGAATCGATTTTACAGCACGTTTTGGACTTGACCCATCGGTCGCCTGGCGTTATCACCCAATCAACCTCACGTTTAGTCTATGCGCTGCATAGGATTCTCACGGTTAGTCTATGTGATCCCATAGAACCTCACGTTTAGTCTATAGTACCGTACTCAATAGACTATCCGTGAGGTTCGACATAGACTAAGCGTGAGATTGCCATAGACTAATCGTGAGGTTCGAAAACCACGCTTACCGAATCCTCTTCTACATGCCATTCCCCACTGACCCGGCCCCTGTCGCATCTCTTCAACCCCATTAGCGTATCTTCTCCACCCATACGGCTTCTACCGTCGCCTCTTCTTCGACAGCGTAGATCTCCAATCGCGTGTCGTGCCTACACCTGCCGTAAGGTCCCCACTTTATGGCCCACCCTGTAGGTTCAACACTCAACGCCTTGAGATGATCGGCCATCTCCTGCGCCGTACGCGCTTTCTCATACGCCCCCGTTTCGTACATGTGCGTCTTCATGTAGAACCGAACGAGGGCGTCCTCTACTTGGCCGATGGCGCAAGATGTCTTTGCGGAGGCAAGTGCCTTCTCCACCAGCCCTTCCCCTTCCCCGATCATATGCCTGCATTCGCCCAGCGCTGATAGCGCCAAGTTGATATCGCCTA
>Ga0255346_1005313_pt1 | contig 13404 bp, 11 predicted proteins | sample wastewater_treat_FD_194410 | JGI IMG/M metagenome (GOLD analysis project Ga0255346, IMG submission 194410) | Wastewater microbial communities from Lulu Island WWTP, Vancouver, Canada - plant22 | ecosystem: Engineered > WWTP > Wastewater > Unclassified | place: Canada: Vancouver, British Columbia... | reverse complement strand
AGATTCTACAAATTTTAAAATGATTGGAGTTTCTACATCTGGAGGTGGAGGTATAATGGAATCTACTAACTACTCCCTACTTTCCACAGCAGGACAGATAAGTGCAGATCCTAGAAATTACTCTACTAACTATCGTATTAATCAGGATCCTTCAGCTAGATTCACTGCTGCACAGCCAGGAATTCAATGTTTTGAAACAACTACTAATGGGAGTACAGATTGTACATCTGGACCAACAGAGTTGCTAAGTGGAGGAATGGTTGCCATCTGTGGTCCTGATGGTTGCTATGACAAAGCAAGATTTGAGATAGAGCCATATGTAAATCCAGTAGATACACTATATATGGTACAAATATCAACTGATAATTTTTCTTCTGACATTAAGTGTGTTGATGGTTCTGTATTTACACCAAAGACTTTAAGTAGTTGTGATATTAATGATTTTAGAACTGAGGAGGATTGGGAGGATGAGGTTTTTAATATCAAAGGTTTGCAATCCAATACTCAGTATCATATTAGGATATCTGCATTGCATGGAGATTTTACCCAGTCAGATTTTAGTATTGTAGAAAGTGCTACTACTGCACAGGGGTTAATAGAGTTTGATATTGATATTGCAATATCAAGTGGAATAGATACTGAAACAACTCCCCCCTACTCTGTTACATTTTCCAGTGGTAGTGAATTAATTGCAGGAGCTGCAGCTTCCACAGCATCAAGTTTGATTTGGCTTGATGCTAGAAGTAGTTCCGCTGGAGGCATTGCTATAATACAGTTTGGTAAATATGGGGGTCTGTATAGCGCAACTACTACCGAAACTATCGAATCTGCTACTGAAAATCTTGATATAACTGGAGCAGAGGGTTTTGGATTACAGAGTTATTATATAGATTATGAAAGTTCAGGTTATTTAGGAGAGATAACATCATCAACTGATTATGCAGGATCTAACAACGAGGTTGGAATTGTATCTACTACCGCCAACATGATTTACAATGGAGATGGCCCCATTAATGATGGACGAATGGGTATGTATGTTAAAGCAAGGGCAGGAGCTAGTAGAACAGCTTCTTCTGATTATTCTGAAGAAATATATTTTGTTATAGTTCCGAGGTATTAAATACAGCTCTTGACTTAATTAAAAAATTAATATATCTTTTATTATTAATTAAGAACTTGGCTGCCCTACTTAAATGAAACACCAAATAAAACTTGTTTCCGCCATAACAATAACTCTACTTGTTTCATTTTTTTTCTTAGTCTTATTCCCAGGATTTAAATCTAATGCAGGAACATTACCTGCCTTGTATTTTTACTTAAGTAGAATGAAGGCCGACTTGGCTGGGACAACAGGACAGGTAGTTGAATATGTTTTAGCATTTGAAGTTTCTCAGAGTTTTTCAGCAGATGGTCAAGTGAAGATTACATTTCCCTTGGCAGATAGTAGTGAATGGTGTAGAACAGCAGGAAATCTCATTGCTACTGGTGTAACAGCTTCTGCTCCGGATATGGCTACAACTGATTTTGATATTGATAGTGCATTACCTGATACAGGAAGTGGCTTAGTGGCTGCTTGTACTCAGGGAAATGGAACAACTACGGTTGATACAATAACAATTACTGAGGTTGGAGCACTTTCCATAGATACAACCTATGGTGTGAAGATAACTAATGGCTCATCAGCCGGTGTGTTGGGTACATCCTCTACAACTGGACATAGAACAATAACAGTTGAAATTTCAGAGGGTGTTACTATTGATTCCAAAGCATTTAATGTATACATCATAGCTAATGACCAAGTAGTTGTTTCTGCAACAGTATCTGGTGCACCATCTGTAACATGCCAAATCAGTACTAATACTGTAAGTTTAGGAACACTCTATCCTGGAGGTTCTTTTGTCACCGCTACACACACAATTGGGACAAGTTCATCTAACAGTGGTTACTACTGGGCCGCTTATGGAGAAGGTGACGGATCAACAGATGCAGGTCTTTACAAATCTCCTTCATCACCATACTTGATAGCTTCAACGGGAAGTACTACCATCGACCTTACTGGTGGTAATGCGGAAGGTTTTGGGATGACTGTTTCTGATCCTGACACTGCCGGAACAGCTGTAGTACCAACAGATTTCCAAACAGGAACTTTAGGTCAGTTTGGATCATTAGATAGGGCTGCTGCAGGTGCCAGATTAATTCTCTACCAGCCTGATGAACAGGGAAGTAATGAAAACTCAACAATTACTTACGGTGCTAGAGCAAGTTCTGCTGCAGTATCTGGTAGTTATCAAGAAACTGTAACATTCGTTTGTGGTGGTTATTATTAATTATGAAAAATCAAAACCTATATCCTGCCCCATGTTTTTATAAAAAAACTACCCTATTAGCAATCTTCTTAATTGCCTTTCTCTTTGTCTTTAAAACAAATATATTTGCACAATCTCCTTTAACAATAGGGACATCTCCCTCTTCTGAGAAACTCCAACTACAACCTGGAGAGACATATGAAGGAGAAATAGTTGTATGGAATCTATCTGATAAAACTACTACATATCAAATATATACAAGAGGATTTAGACAGATAGAGAATCAACCTGGTACAGCAATTATGCTCACAGAACCAGAAGAGAAGAAAGCCCTCTACTCTGCTGCATCTTGGGTTACTGTCAGTAAAACAGAGATAGAGTTAATTCCAAATAAAAATGAAAAAATATTTTATAAAATTAATGTTCCTGAAAATATCACCAAAGGGGAATATACTGCCATAATTGCATTTGTATCTGATACACAAGCAAAGTTACTTGGTACAACAACCTTTACTAACCTTTCATCAGGAACACCTTTTTTAATTAAAGTGGGTGATGAGTTTGTAGAGAATGCTGAACTACTGAAATTTACATCAGATAAGAATTTTTATGAATTTCCCACTGTTATATTTGAAACTAGGATAAAGAATTTAGGAGACACTCACATCTCTCCCGTTGGAGAAATTCTTCTTACAAACATCTTCAATCAAGAAATTGGAAAACTACCATTTAATGCTAATGGACAGAGTATTTTACGAGATAATACAGGAAATTATGAAAGTATATGGGATTTTGGATCTTTCTTAACAAACGATAATAAGCTCGTACTGGGACCAATAAATGCAAAATTAGTAGTAACTTACAGAAATTTTCAACCCGGTTTCGCTCCATTAGTGGCTGAAACTTCTTTTTGGATAATACCTTGGAAATATATAATCATCGCTTTACTCATCATCATTATAATCATGATATTATTAAAGATGAGGAAGAATAAAAAAGAACAACCTCAACCATTACCTAAGTAACAGACAGATGTTTTTTAAAAGAATCTTTTTAACAATATGTTTTGTTTTGTTGTTCCTAATTCCTTCAATACAGAAGGTACTTGCTAATACAGTTTATCCATACAAAATAGAACGAATTATCTCTAATCAGGAAAGAACAAAAGAGATCGTTTCATTTAGAAATGATGAAAAGAAAGATATCTACATATCACCATTAGTATATTCATATAATCCACAAACATTAGAAATTACCACTACACAAAGCTATATCTTTGTAAGGGCAGATATTGATGTTTTTAAAGTAGAACCTAATGAAGTCCTGAAACTGAATTATGAGATTGTACCTCCACTTAACATAGAACCTGGTACATACTTTAATTTAATTGTATTTAGGACAGAACAAGAAGATCCCTTTATACAACAAGATAATCCTATTGAAATAACAAATAATTTGTCTCATCTTGTAGTATTACATATAACTGATTCTGAAAGCGAAGTAGAAGGTATAACTACTGAATTTGCACAGATTAGTTTACAAATTGTAGAAAAGGGAATCCCCTTTATTAGACCAACTAGAATTAAGTATATTTACCAAAATATCACAAATTATGTACTTAATCCTAAAGGAGAGATACAGATATTTAGCAAAAAGGGAAAATATGTTCCAATATATCTAAAAATCAATTCTAAAGAGGAAAAACTATACCCTGGGGGGATTATAGAAGAGGAATTTGAGATAGATAGATATGATATTACAGATATATACACACAAAGAGCTGCAATTGGAAGATTCTATAATGGTATAGATGAGAATGTTATCCTCAAAGAAACAACTTTAGAGCCAAATTATACAATACTAGTACTTGGAACAGCTATATTGATTGCTTTAATTGTTTTGATAAAGGCAATAGTACAGGATAGAAAGAGGTCTAAAAAGAAGTCTGCATAACCTTCTTTGTTGTCTTAAAACTAATCTTTGCTACATTCTCTAACTCTTTACTCCCATGTTGTTTTACAAACTCTCGGGCAGAAGATATTACATTTGAAGCACCTTTTGGGAAATTGAAATAATATTGTTTATTCAATTTTTCCATCTCTTCCAAAAACACACCTCTGGCTATTATAGATGCTGTAGCTACTGCTAAATCATTCTCTCCCTTATGAAATTGTGTAAATTCTACTTTCTTTGCTAGTGGACCTAATTCATCTATCACCCTACTCCCCTTAGAAGAGAATTGATCTATTACTACCTTCCTACACTCTATATTCCTATCCTTAAGATCCTTTAGACCCATTTCTATGACTTTAGAGTGTTGCTTAGCAAGCATAATTGCTACATTCTTAAATTCTTTGTACCGCCTATTATACTCAGAAGGATTTAGTACAGAAGCATAGTAGTATTTGTAATTTTTTAATTTTTCATACATTTTTCTAATACTACTATCTGAGAATTTTTTAGAATCACCTATACCTAAAACAGAAAATTCTTTTAAAAAATCAGAATTAACAAAACAAGATACAACAACTAAAGGTCCAAAATAGTCCCCCTTTCCCACTTCATCTACACCTAAATGAGGTTCTATATTAAAATCTTCATTCCCTTTGATATTATTCACCAAAATATTAAAATCTTCATTTCCTTGAAAAACAACCTTCATACTGGTATAGAGGGTACAAACAGAACCATTTTGATTTTTCATTCTTAAGGAAATATATTCATTGTTTATACTATCCTCAAACCAACTATTCTCTACTAAAATATCCTTTAATCTATCTGTTTGATTTTTTGTTAATTGTAAAGAGACAGTATTTTGACTCATAATTTCTCTATTTGTTGTCCTTCTGAGGTATCTTTTACCATATATCCCAATTTAGAGATTTTATCTCTTAGATTATCTGATTCTTTAAAGTCTTTTTCATTTCGGGCTTTTTGTCTTAAATCAAGTAATTCTTTCACTTCAGGAGGTATTTCTATAGAATCTTCATCCACTTTATCCAAATCTAAACCTAATACTCTATCAAAATCTAATACTGTAGCTAATATATCTTCTTTTGAATTATTTGATTTAAGTAATTCATTCAGTATTGATAGTACTTCTGACATATTTAGATTATCTTCCAAAGCTTTTTTGAATCTTTCTACATACTCTTGTATTAAATTACCTTTCTCATTACCTAATTCCTTTACTCTTCTAACAATTGCTAATCTGGCATTTCTAGCACCTTCTAACGATTCCATAGAGAATTGAATTCTAGTTCTATAGTTGATGGAAAGAAGTAAATATCTAACATCCATAGGATTAAATCCTAATTCTATCAAAGTTGGAAGATATGGAGAATTTCCACTACTTTTAGATAATTTACCATCATCTTTATTCACTAACCATTCATTATGTATCCAATACTTAACAACAGGGTGTCCGAAGGCACCAATGTTTTGAGCTCTCTCATTTGTATGATGAACAGGAATATGATCAACTCCACCAGTATGGATATCAAATCTCTCTCCTAATTTGGCTGTACCCATTGCAGTACATTCTATATGCCAACCAGGAAAACCAACTCCCCAAGGAGATTCCCAATTCATTAAATGATTCTCATACTTACCCGTCTTCTTCATCCAAAGAACAAAATCAGCTGGATTTCTTTTATTTGGATCTATCTCTACCTCATCTCTAACACCAACCTCCTTTTCATCTAAGCTTTGCCCTGTAAATATATTATATTCAGGTACCTTAGTTACATCAAAATACAAAGCCTGATCCGTCTCGTATGTGTACCCATTGGCCTCTATCTTTTTAATAACCTCTATCATCTCATCTATATACTCTGTAGCTCTCGTAAAACCTAATTCCTCAACTCCTTCATATGTTAAATCCTTAGGAATCATTTGGCCATTTGGAGCTAGAATATTTAAAGCCCTAAAATCATCTAAAACTGTATCAATATATTTATTTGCTATATCTATTGGCTGTATTCCTTCTCTTTCAGCCTGTCTATCCATCCTATCCTCTCCAAAATCGCTACCAAAATCATCCAAAGAGGTCATATGCCCAACATCTGTAATATTTACTACTCTCTTAACATCATAACCTAGATAGAGAAGAGATCTATGAAGGATATCCCAGTTTATATATGCACGAATATTACCAATCTGCATTCTGTAATATACTGTTGGTCCACAACTATATATGGATATTTCACCCTCTTTCAGAGGTTGTATTTCTACTATCTTTCTATCTAATGTTGAATACAATTTCATTATATATCCCTCCTTCCTTCTAATGCTTTTTTTAATGTTAATCTATCTGCATACTCTAAATCAGCACCTGTGGGAAGCCCCATTGCCAACCTAGTTATCTTTATTTTACCCTCTTTTAGCAAATTCTTAAACAAATCAATTATATAACTAGCTGTAGCCTCTCCCTCCAAACTTGGGTTAGTGGCAACTATAATCTCTACTATATCTTTTTCCTTAAGAAGCTCCTTAACCCTATTCTCCAACTCCTTAAACCTTAGTTCTTCCTCTCCTATACCCTCTGCTGGAGATATTACTCCACCCAGTACAAAGTATAGACCATCATATACTGCAGAATTTTCAAAAGCTACAACATCCAAAGGTTCTTCAACTACACACAATTTATCCTTCTTCCTTAAAGGACTACTACATAAATCACACTCATCTTTATCTGTAACATTAAAACAACTTTTACAATTCTTAACACTCTCATCCATATCCTTAAGAGCATTAGCTAATTTAGTAGCATCTCCATTAGGAGACCTTAGATAATGATATGCCATTCTAGAGGCAGACTTAGGACCTACACCAGGCAACCTACTAAATTCCTCTATAACTTGTTCAACACTCTTAGGTAATACTGACATTCTATTTAAACATACTCTTTAATTGATCTATATCCATATCCTGAACCATTTCTCTTTGAAGCTTCTTTTGATAGTCTTTGAAAGCCTCTTTAAAACCTTTCTTTATAGCATTTTCCATATCTGGAGAAAGGTACTCCTCATCTATATGAACATCCTCAAATTCCTGAGCAGCATTCATATATATCTTAACCATACCATTCTTAGATTCTCCTTTTATTTTTTTCTCTCTTAACCTATTTTGAAGTTTTTTAGCTTCACTTTGCATTTTTAATAGTTCTACAGGATTTATCATTACAATATACAAAAAAGTTAATTAATGAGTACTATTATATCCTAAATTGGAGATTCTACATACCTTCAAATATTGCTTCTATGTTTGTAGACATCTTTTTTTCTTCCTTTTTCTCTTTCTTCTTAATAACTGGAAGATTTCTTAAAACAAAATCTGCCTCTGACTTATTCTTCGGCTTAATATTTGCATTAACTACACAAGATATTTTACAAGCAGTACCATATACCTTTTGAAAAGTTTGAGATATTGCATTCCTACTAGTTGGAACCTCTATTCTCTCTTTATGAAATTGAAATGGAACTTCCATATACAAAGTACCCTTATCAAAATTTTTAATATTTGCACTACCTAAAAATGCATATAAATGGCTATTAAATGGCTTTATCTCATTAACAAATTCCTCCCATTTTTCCTTTATTTCATTAACTGGAATATCTTTACATTCTTCCTCAGATACCTTAACCTCTTTCTCTTCCTTTGAAATTCGATTTTTCACATCTCTATTAACAATCTCTACTTCTTGTCCTGTATCTGCTTTCATCATCTCAGGAATTATCATCTCTATTACTAAAGCTTGATTAGTAGCATACCGTATCCTATTCTCAGCATCCAAGAATAGATTAATTAATTTATGAATCAATTTAACATCTAAATCTTTGGCAAATTCATATTTATCATCCAATCTCCCCCTTATCTTTCCAACCAATATCTCTCTTAGAATATCCAAAACATAACCTGTAAATTGCTGTAAATTAACCCCCTTACTCTCTAAATCTATTATTATATCTAAAGCCTTACTCCCATGCCCTCCTACTAAATTCTCTAACAAATGAATTACACTATCAAAATCTGGTAATCCTAAAACCTTTCTAGCTTCATCAGCAGTTATTTCTGATTTATCCTTTTCCTGTCCCGTATATACAACATCCAATGTAGAAAGAGCATCCCTATAACTACCCTTGGCATTCTGAACAACAATATCCAAAGCATCCTGATGTATATTTATTTTTTCCTTCTTTGTAATTTCTTTTACAAAATCCTTTAACTCCTTCTCTGTCCCTAATCTAAAATCATACCTTTGACACCTTGAAAGAATTGTAGGAGGCAGCTTATGAACATCTGTAGTAGCAAGTATGAAAATTACATGTGCTGGAGGCTCCTCCAAGGTCTTTAAAAGAGCATTGAATGCCTCAGTAGTTAACATATGTACCTCATCGATGATATATACCTTAAACTTACCCTCAGAAGGTGAAAACTCTATTTTCTCTTTTAATTCCCTAATCTGATCAATACCTCTATTTGATGCAGCATCTATTTCAATTAAATCCATAAACCTACCAGTTGTTATACTCACACAGTATTCACATTCATTACATGGATTACCATCAGACTTAGGTTTTTTACAATTAACAGCCTTAGCCAATATTCTTGCAGTTGATGTCTTTCCTGTACCTCTTGAACCTACAAAAAGATATGCTTGAGATATCTGATTACCTTTTACAGCATTCTTCAAAAGCTTAGTGACATGATCCTGTCCTTTAATTTCATCAAAGTCCATAGATCTGTATTTTTGGTATAGGACTGAAGGCATGGTATATACTAGGACAAAGTTAATAACTTGCCAAGTGAAAATTATTTACCCATATTTATTAACTCTTTTACTGCTTTTTGCAACATCTGAGAATATAGACCGTAACCAACCGAATTGATAGTTCCAGATTGATTTTTACCCAAAATATCTCCTGCTCCTCTAATCTCTAAATCCCTATTAGAGAGCAAGAAACCTGAACCCAGTTCCTGAGAATCTTTTATAGCTTCTAATCTTAAAACTGCATCACCCTTTAAATTATCAAAATAGAAGTATGCATATGCTTGAACATCAGATCGCCCAACTCTACCCCTAATCTGATACATCTGAGAAAGCCCTAACATAGTTGCATCATCTATGATTAATGTATTAACAGTGGGAATATCTAAACCATTCTCTATAATTGTAGTACATATTAATATATCAATGTTTCCTTTAATAAATTCACTCATATTATCTGAAAGTTTTTGTACACTCATCTGTCCATGAACTATGGCAATGTTGCTGTGTGGAAACATTTTGACCAATTTCTCATATACTGTCTCTATTGTATTAACCCTATTGTGCAAAAAGTACACTTGACCACCCCTTCTTAATTCATTAGATATAGCTTCCTCTACACTATCCCAACTGAACTTCTCAAAATAGTTAATTATCTCTTTTCTCCCAGACGGAGGAGTTGCTAATACAGAAATATCCCTTATACCAGAAAGAGCCATATTTAATGTTCTGGGAATTGGAGTAGCTGTTAATGAAAGAACATTTGTATCTACCCTCTTCTTCTTTATCTGCTCCTTCTGCCTTACTCCAAATTTCTGCTCCTCATCTATAACTAAAAGTCCAAGATTTTTAAATGAAATATCTTCAGAAAGAAGTGCATGTGTACCGATTACAATATCTACAGTTCCCTTTCTCAATCCCTTTTTAACATCTTCCTTCTCTTTTGACGATGAAAACCTAGAAAGAGAAACAATATTGTAAGGGTAGTTTTTAAACCTTTCCCTAAACACACAAAGATGTTGCTCTATGAGAACGGTAGTTGGAGCAAGCATAGCAACCTGATACCCTGCATTAATAGCTACAAATACCGCTCTCATAGCTATTTCCGTCTTACCGTAACCCACATCTCCTACCAACAATCTATCCATCGGCCTACTATTCTGAAAATCAGAAATTATGTGATTTGTAGCTAAGATTTGATCATCCGTATCTTGAAATTTAAATTGTTTAATAAAAATATTCAATTCCTCTAAACTATCTTCTGTTGGAAGAAGTATTTCTGCTTTTGAGGTTTCTCTAAGAGCATACAATTGCAAAAGTTCTTTCGCTATATCTTCGGCCCTTTCTTGAGCCCTCTTTGAAATTCTTTTCCATATACCACTATTTAAACCTGTAAGAATGGGCCTTCTCTTTCCTGCCCCTATATATTTAGTTAATTTCTCAGATGCTGTAAGAGGTACAAAAAGCCTATCTTTTCCAGCATATGCTATCTCAATATATGCTCCATGTTCTCTTTTCACTACATTAACAAACTGACCAATACCATGATCTTGATGAACTACATAATCTCCAGGAATTATTTTCTTTAATATTTCTACAGAACCTGGGTCTATTTGAATATTTCTTTTCTCATACAAAGAGAGATCCAATTGCCCTAAAACTTCTAAATCCGTTAGAAGTATTACTTTCCCTACAGAAGATACAAAACCTCTCTTAATTTGTTTTTCCAAAGGATCTTTGGCTTTAAAAACTCTACTAATATTAGTTCTCAACTCCTTCTCTAATTCGGTATCAAACTTTTCAATATTATTTGTTAAATACCAAACCTCATACCCCCTACTAACATAATTTTTTACAATTTCTAACAAAGCTTTTCTAGAAGTGAAAGACTCTATATCTAGAATCCCCCTTATACCCAAATCTACTGCTCCATGTGTATCTCCAATATTTCTTACCATTACAATATTGGTACTTTTTAAAGAATCTTCATTACCTACCAATAGCTTACTGTTTTTTCCCAATATTACTCTCTCCGTAACATCCTTTACCGCCTTTCTGCTATCTACCTCAACTATAGATATTTTCTCTATTTTTTCTCCAAACAAGCTTAATCTAATGATTCTATTCATACTAAACGGCCAAATCACAATAACATCACCTAAAACTGATATTTCACCTTCATTCCAAACTCTTTCTACTCTTTCGTAACCTATCCTTTGAAAAGAATTAATATCAAAATTCTCACCCACCTTAAGAGTTAACATCTCTAAACTACTCTCCTTAGCTTCGTCCTCAATAGAAAGCCAGATACTGCTTCCTAAAAGCTTTCCTAAAAGCTCAGCAGTTAGTTCATACTGATCTATATCCACTCCAGTAACTCGAAGAGTATCTGATATCCCCTCTTTGAGTATTTGATATTTTCCAACTAATGATTCTGTTAAATTTTTTGTTATATCTTCCTTTTTCACACCGCTATTTTATCAACTACTTAGGAATATGTATAATAGAGAGATAATTTGAGAATATTTAATTATGTATATAGCTCATGCACCGATATCATATTTGTTCAATGATATAGTACAGAAAAAGAACCTAAAAAAATTAAAAACAGAACAAAAGATATTGGTAGCAATATTTTCCTTCATATTTGGAATACTTCCTGATTTTGATCTCTTCCTTAGTAATATACCAGGATTTATGCATCACACTTTTGTTACACATACTCCCTTCTTCTATATACTGATATGGATTATCTTAAAGATTCTGATTAATCCCATTTCTAGAACACTTAATAAAAGGGTGTCAAACTTCCTAGATAAAGAATTATTAAATACTTTCGCAAACACATTCTTAATTGGAACAATATCGCACCTATTAGCAGATACATTAGTAAGTAGTATTATGCTTTTCTATCCCCTTTCTAATATAAAAATACATATATTCAAATATATTCTTGAACCTAATCTATTCGCTGGTTACTTCTTCAGTACCCTATTCGCCATTGAAATTGTATTTATTTCACTGTTTATATATTTAATTTACAAGGACTTTTTACAGAAGCAGAAAATTGTAGAAATTTTTTCAAAAGTATTAATAATTCTTTCTGGAGCATACCTTCTTTTTTCAACATTCTTCTCACTTTCAACCTACAATCGCAGCTACATGTATGACAAGGAGGAGAATATTAACTATGACACTGATTACGATACCTTAAGGGATCAAGATGATATGGATATTGGGAATACAGGAGACAACAATATTGTAATAGCAAGTGACGAAGACATTTTAAATAGTACCTTGGATATCATTAATTCAAAGAAATGGAGCAGTTATCATAGAAATTCCCTAATTGAAAAGATAAAGATGGTGTATGGAGGATTTGATTCATACAGTATTATTTCTCAAGCATATTACAATATACACTCACCAATTGAACCTGTGTTAAAAGATTTCGCTATAAAAGGAAATGGATTCGAATCGTATACCAAGGTATATCCATATAAACAATTACTATTTGAATATCTACAAAAAGAAAATCTTCTCATAGAACTCAATTTAGATTCCAATCCTAATCTTCCACATTCCAAAATATTCTTCTTAATTAATTCAAATAATGAAATTATTAACCTAGGAATTACTCTGGAGGGTAACTATTTAGCTACTGTTTTTGAAAATGATACATATTTACACATGCATTCATACAAAGAGGTAAGAGCAGAATATTTAGAAAGTATTGAAAAAATATATATACAGAAGTAACTAAAGGAGAATATCTGCCAATATACCCTGTATGGAAGTCTGTATAACCTCATCCATTATTTCCCTTTCATCTTTGGAAAATTTCATAAGGACATAATCTTCTCCAAGAATATTTTTATCCTCCCTTGCCTCAACCCCTATCCTGACCCTCTTAAACTGAGTTGATCCAACCCTATCCTCTATATTCTTTACCCCATTATGACCTTGTGGTGATTTTCCTAGCTGTATTTTGAATTTACCCAAAGGTATATCCAAATCATCATGTATCAAAACAAAATTTTCATCTAAATCCTCTATCTCAAACTTTCTTAATACCTTTGCAACAGCTTCACCAGACTTATTCATATATGTAAGGGGTTTTTGTAATATTGCAATTATCCTCGATCCTTCTTTAAGAAAGCATAATTCTGAATTAAACATATTATCCTCTTCCCACTCTGTAATGTTTAAATCTTTTTGATATAGGAATTTTTCTCTCAGAGTATCTACAAACAAAAAACCGACATTATGCCTTGTTTCTAGATATTTTCTTCCGGGATTCCCTAATCCTGTTATTAATTTCATACTCTA
>Ga0255346_1005301_pt1 | contig 13420 bp, 12 predicted proteins | sample wastewater_treat_FD_194410 | JGI IMG/M metagenome (GOLD analysis project Ga0255346, IMG submission 194410) | Wastewater microbial communities from Lulu Island WWTP, Vancouver, Canada - plant22 | ecosystem: Engineered > WWTP > Wastewater > Unclassified | place: Canada: Vancouver, British Columbia... | reverse complement strand
TCTCTGAATTTGCCTTCCTTGATCAGCTGTTTCAGATCCGTATTTGTTGCAGTGATTATCCTCGTATCAATAGAAATGGATGCGGATCCGCCTATCCTGTTGATTTCTTTTTCCTGAATGGCTCGCAGGATTTTAGGCTGCAACCTCATGGACATCTGGTTGATTTCATCGATAAAAAAAGTCCCTTTATCCGCCTGTTCGAATTTGCCTTTTTTCCCTTCTTTTAAAGCTCCTGTGAAGGAGCCCGCATCATAGCCGAATAACTCGGACTCTTCCAGCGATTCCGGCAAAGCCGAAGCATTGATGCGCACAAAAGGATCATTCCGACGGCCGCTCAGATTATGTATTGAATGAGCTACGAGTTCCTTTCCGGTCCCGGTTTCGCCGGTTATCAAAACATTGGAATTGGTATGAGCGGCTTGAGCTATCTGCTCCCTGAGGCTGACGATCTGTTCCGAATTGCCGATGATATTGTTGATCGTGTATTTTGTGCCGGAGAGATTTGAAATTTCATGTGACAGGAATTTAAACTCCTGATCGAGGAACTGCCTGTATTGATCCGAAAACTCATACAGGAATTCCGACCCCTGGATCACATCATATTCCAGCAAGCCCATCTTAGTCTTGCCTTTATATACAGGTACGTGAACGCTGATGCCGATGCCCACGTTCGAATTATAAAAAACGATTTGAACCTTGTCGCTTTTCAGACCCTCCAGCATCTTTGTGTAGGGGAAAACATGGTCCACTTTCTTCCCTATGGATCCTTCCAGATCGACTCTCAGGTAATCGGCGCACTGCTCGCTCATGTACACGATATTGCCTTCCATGTCAATGGCAAGAAGCCCCGGCACATGCTCAAGAAATAGTTTGTAATCATCATTAGATAGTTTCATAACTGCCTCAGCTTTCTCCTCCCGCATAGGCTCGACGAAAACCAGCTTCCACTGAACGTCCCGGTCAGCAAATATGACCAAAATCAAAGTGACTCGTCAACCCTGAAAAGATAAAAATCAGAGCTTAAAACCGTCCCGCTTTATGGCTCCTGCATCAGCTTCCTGCCGGAGCCTATTTCAAAATGACATTTGGCAATGCCAAGATCTACTTTAGTGTAAAAGCCGGTGCCGGCTTCGGCTTTTACCTCATCTCCGGTCAGGTGGAAAATGGATTTCTGCTGGTTCCTGGCAGTGGGGGCAAGCTGGACGGCTTCCATCCCATTACGGAACCATTCCGGCATCTTGCCGCCTGTTCGGCAGAGTTGTTCGATGGTTTTTCCTTTGTGCGGGATGCCGTCCGTTTCACCATAACCCAAGGAAATGACCAGCAACAGCTTTTCGCCACGCTTTATTTTAATGGTTTTTTTAGTCTTGCTCTTGCTGAAGGTCAGAGCGACCCAACAGGTATTGAGGCCGAGTTCCTGAGCCTTTAATACGATTTTCTCGCCGTAGTAGCCTGCTTTTTCATCAAGGCTGTTATCGTCCTTTCCCACCACTGCTATGTAGTTCTTTACGTTGCGGAATTTGCCGTATCTGGCCATGGCCCCTGAAAAAGCAGCGGGTTCATTTGCACAAAGCTGGATATTGAATCCGCTCTCCCGGTTGCATTCATTTATATATTGATTAAGCAGACTCAATGTGTCAGGCTCGATTGCCCGGTCGATGTAGGCCCGCACGGAGTGCCTTTTTCTTATAGCCTTCATTTGAATTTGGCGCCATTCCCCTCTGTTAATTTCGGATTTGTCCATGATTATCTCCCCCCTGTTCAAATTCACAGTTCAACTTTGTCCATTGCGACCCCTTTTCAATTTATTAATACTGCGATCCATGTAAATAAAATTCAAAAAATAATCCTGCGCACATCATTAGAATGCTTATGCACTGCTCTTTTATTTTAACCTATTTTTAGGGCTTATGCTCTTATATTTTTAAGTATGGCAAGGTGGCAAACAAAGCGTCCCCTTGCCACCCCCATTCGGCTGTGATTCTAACTACCGGCGGGCCCTGCCCTCCGGAAATGTAAACCAAACCCCGCTCAAAGAATGATTTGGTTTACATTCGATCTTGATCCTAACTCCCGGCGGGCCATGCCCGCCGGAAATGTAAACCAAACCCCGCTCAAAGACAGATTTGGTTTACATTCGGTCGTGATTCTAACTCACGGCGGGCCATGCCCGCCGGAAATGTAAACCAAACCCCGCTCAAAAAATGATTTGGTTTACATTCGATCTTGATCCCGACCCCCGGCAGGCCCTGCCCGCCGGGGGTGGCAAACAAAGCGTCCCCTTGCCATCCTTAAATCAGGAATTAATTATGATTACCTGGCACATTTTCATTGCAGAGATAGCATTCTTATGGCTCGAAGGTGTCACTCCTGCGCAGCATTCAGCATCGACAATTATAGGCACTTCCGGAAAAAACGCCTTTATGGACAATGCATTCGAGATTACGCAGATATCGGTGCATAAACCCACCAACTGGACTTCCTCAATCTGATCCTCTTTATCCAAATCGGCCAGGTATTCGATCAAACCTTTTGAACCGAAAGTATCCTTATCAAAAATCAGGTTCTCGTTTCTATCAGCCAGCAGCTTTATTTCGTCTTTGAGCCCCCATCCTTGAGTTCCTTCAACACAATGCAGTACAGGCAGATACTTCCCTTCCTGAGTTGACAGATAACCCGGCTGATGGGTGTCTCTAGTATAAACGACGATGCCTTTGTGGTTTGCAATCTTTGAAACCACTGCAGGAACGATGGCTGACGCTTCTTTTGTCCCAAGCGCGCCGTCAATAAAATCGTTTTGCATATCTACTACTATCAGTACCTTACTCATTTTCCACCTCCTTGGGCCCCGTTATTTCTTAATCCGCCTCTTTATCGTTTCTGATTTCTACTATTCCATTCTTCATAACAAAGCATTTTATTTACATATTATTATTTCGTTATTCCCAACAGTTGGAAATGGATTTGTTCCTGCTTATCATAATGATATCTCCTTCTGTGCTGCTTTCGATAAAGTTGATCACATGGTCGGCTATGCTGTCAGCCTTTGCATTGTCCGTCGTAACATAAGATATCCCTAAAACGATCGTTTTATGGATGTCCTGCTCTTCCACCTCTGCTATGGATACATTGAATTTGACCCGCACCTTGGCGCAGATGCTTTTTACCACCATGCGCTTCTCCTTGAGGGAACGGGCCCAGGGAATATGGATTTTCAACTTAAGTGTTCCGATGATCATTTTACATCGTCCTCGGCGGCATCCTGCCAATCGACTGGACTAATCGCTGCAAGCAGATTTTTTCTTGCTTTATACTTGACAACGTACTCAGCGATCTCTTTAGCATTGGCATCGCGATAATAGAAAGCCTTGATCCGGCCGCCCCATTCATCAGGGTCTCCGGAGACAGCCACATCGAAAGATGGGCACATAATCCGGTATCCAGAAAATAAAGGTGCAGTTCCTGTCCTCTAAACTTAAAGGTTATGATAATATAATGTGCAGTTTATATTATCATATATACATGATTCCTACCGATCAAGCAGCCGGGTTGCATTCACTCTTCAAATTCCTAAAATAAAGTATCAAGCTTTATTTTCTCTTTTTAAAAGTCTTAATATTTCTTTTTCAAATGCCTTAACTTTATCATCCCCAAAGCTTGCAATACTTGTATCGATTATATGACCTATTTCATCTAAAAGCTGTCCCTTTGTGATCACCCTACCGCAATTCATACATTTAATACTAATATCATCGGGTGCTTCAGACAATTTTATGGAGTCATATTCAGTCAAAAATTCGTCACTTCCGCATACACTGCATTTTAGGGTTATATTCGTTTTTGTCTCTTTCTTGCTCATTTCTTCATATCCTTTTGCTTAAAAAATGAAGTCAATAAATGATGTTTTCGATTATCCGCTGCATACAAAAACCTTGACTGATCTTTTCTTTTCCAGTTGCTTCTTATAGGAATTTATCTCATCAAAAACTATTGTTTTATCAGTCTTAACAACACTATCAAAGAATCTGAAATTTAGGAGCTGAAAGCCGTCACCTGTCAGAACTGTTTTAACAGATTTGCCATTTCAATTGCGCAAACTGCAGCATCGTACCCTTTATTGCCGGCCTTCAAGCCGGCTCTTTCTATCGCCTGTTCAATAGTATCTGTAGTCAATACGCCAAATATTATCGGAATGCCTGCATCAAGGGTTATTCTTGCTATTCCCTTGGATACTTCTGCTGCGACATAATCAAAATGCGGGGTTGTCCCTCTTATCACCGCTCCAACACAGATAATAGCATCAAATCTTTTGAGATTTGCCATTTTCTGTGCGGCAAGGGGGATCTCAAAAGCGCCTGGCACCCAGGCAGTCTCAATATCTGATTCATCTCCCCCGTGTCTTATTATAGCATCCACTGCTCCATCCAGCAATCTGCTGCTTATAAATTCATTAAACCGCCCTGCAATAATGCCAAACCGCAGACCTTTGGCAATCAGACCACCCTCATACTTTTGAATTGTCATAATTATTTCCCTCCTCTTGTTTTGCTCTACCGGAATCAACGATGGAATTATTCAGTATATGTCCCATCTTTTCTTCTTTTGTTTTCATGTAAAATTCATTTGTTTCATTAGTACCCACTAAAAGAGGAACCCTTTCTACTACTTTAAGTCCGTATCCGCTGAGTCCCACCACTTTTTTGGGGTTATTGGTAAGAAGTCTGATTTTCCGGACGCCCAGGTCATATAAAATCTGGGCGCCGATGCCGTATTCGCGCAGGTCCGGTGCAAAGCCCAGCAGTTCATTGGCTTCTACCGTATCCTTCCCCTTGTCCTGCAATGCGTAGGCTCGGATTTTATTTACTAAGCCAATCCCCCGCCCCTCCTGACGCATATAAAGCAGTACTCCTCTCCCTTCATGGCTTATCTGTTTCAGTGCGGCGTCCAACTGCTCTCCGCAGTCGCACCTTTGCGAGTGAAAAGCATCGCCTGTCAGGCATTCGGAATGAACCCTCACCAATACCGGTTCATCGGAGCTTCCAATATCTCCTTTTACCAATGCGACATGGTGTTCGCTGTTCACAGTATTCTCATAGGCGGTAATCGTAAATTCTCCGTACTTGGTGGGGAGCTTGGCTGTGGCGGCCGCCTTGATAAGCTTTTCATGCCTTCTCCTGTATTGGATCAGATCCGCTACGGTGATTATTTTAAGCTTATGTTCCTCGGAAAATTTCATTAATTGGGGCGCCCGGGCCATAGTCCCGTCTCGGTTCATAATCTCACATATCACTCCGGCCGGATACAGGCCTGCCAATTTGGCAAGATCCACGGCGGCCTCCGTATGTCCTGAACGCTTCAATACTCCTCCGTCTCTGGCAATCAGGGGAAAGATATGTCCGGGGCGCATAAAATCACCGCCGCCCGAATTGGGATTTACCAGTTCCCTGATGGTGTTGGCTCTTTCAAAAGCCGATATGCCTGTTGTTGAACTTATATGATCTACGGTAACCGTAAAAGCTGTTTTCATGCTTTCGGTATTTCTTTCTACCATCAAATTCAGCTGCAGGTGGCAGGCACGTTCCTCAGTGAGCGGCACACAGATCATTCCTCTGCCGAAAGCAGCCATGAAGTTCACGCTTTCCGGAGTTGCCTTTTCCGCCGCCATCAAAAGGTCTCCTTCATTTTCACGGTCTTCGTCATCTACAACTATGATCATTTTCCCTTGCTTTATGTCCTCAACTGCGTCTTCAATTGTATTAAACTTCATTTCTGTTCCTCCGTTCAACCTTTTCCTGTATTGCGCCTGCACTTTAGCCGAACCCGCTTACCCGGAGATTACATTTCACATCAAAACATGCTTAAGCAAAACCATGATTCCTTAGAAAATCAACAGTAAGATCTTTTGGCCTGTCCGGTTTTGGGATATGGATATCCAGCAACCTCTCCGCATACTTCCCGATAATATCGCACTCAATGTTTACCACATCTCCAGTCTTCGCAGAACCAAGAGTTGTGGCTCCGGCAGTCAGCGGAATCAGGGATACCTTAAAGCATTCTTCATCCGCATAGGCAACCGTCAGACTTGTGCCATCCAATGCAACCGAACCTTTCATGACAATGTATTTCATGATAAAATCCGGCGCTTTGACGGTAAGCCATATGGCGTTACCCTCCGTAGTTCTGCCCGCAATGATTCCGGTACCGTCAACATGCCCGGTGACAATATGGCCTCCCAGCCTGTCCGAAAGCCGCAAAGCCCTCTCCAAATTGACCTTGTCGGATGGATTCAACTTATCAAGTCCGGTTTTCCTCATGGTTTCCGGCATGACGTGGGCCCGAAAACTACGGCTTTCCAAATCAGTGACAGTAAGGCATATGCCGTTTACCGCAATGCTGTCTCCGATCTTAATACCGTCCAGAATCCTTGAGCAGGCAATTGAAAGCTGTATCGACAAATCACCGCGTACAATTCTCTTAACAGTGCCTATTTCTTCTATAATTCCTGTAAACATGGCGTCCCTCTCACATATGCTTCCACTAAGATATCTTCGTCAAATCTGCAGATACTTAGACCATGCAATGCAACCGCATCCTTCATGAACTGTATGCCGTCTCCCTCCACGGGAGTTATGGCTTCCTTTCCTCCGATCAGCTTCGGAGCGATAAAAATCATCACTTTATCCACGATCCCTGAATGCAAAGCCGCTGCGTTCAAGCCTCCTCCCCCTTCCAGAAGTACGCTGTCCATTTCCAGCCGATGCAATTCCTCCATTAGTTTTACCAGATTGACACGTCCATCGGTTCCATCGGCTTTCACAATGCGCACCCCCTTGTCCGAAAGCTGCTTTTCCTTTTCCGCACTTATTGCTGTGGTGGTGGCAAGAATAGCGCCGGCTTTGGAATCTCCATTTATTACCCGGCTGTTTAAAGGAATTCTCCCCCTGCTGTCGACGACAATTCTGACAGGATCTTTCCCATTTCCCCCTGAAAGCCTTGTTGTAAGGAAAGGGTCGTCTGCCAGTACCGTATTGATGCCTGTCATTACAGTTGAAACCCTGTCGCGGATGCGGTGTACATGCTGCCTTGAACGTTCCCCGGAAACCCACTTGGAATCACCGGAAGCTGTGGCAATTTTACCGTCCAATGTCATTGCCGCTTTCATAATTACAAAAGGGCGCTTTTGCGTAATATACTGAATAAATATTTCATTAAGCTTTCTTGCCTCCTGTTCTAAAATTCCGGTCAACACCTCCACGCCCGCATCTCTCAGCATTCGGATCCCCTGTCCCGATACTTTTGGGTTGGGATCCTCCATGGCAATCACCACCTTGCGGATTCCGGCTTCTATGATCGTTTTGGCACAGGGAGGTGTCCTTCCGTAGTGGGAGCATGGCTCAAGATTGACATAAAGAGTCCCGTCTGACACATCTGACCCGGCATTTCTTAAGGCAGCCGCTTCCGCATGAGCGCTTCCCAAAGCCTTATGGTATCCCTCCCCAATGATTTCCCCGTCCTTCACGATCACTGCTCCCACCAGAGGATTGGGGTTTGTTCTGCCCCATCCGCCCTTAGCCAGTTCCAACGCTCTTTTCATATAGGCTTCATGCATGTTCATAATCACCCCTCCATGCCCTATTCAGGCAAAGAAAAAATAAACTCTGAGGCTGCAAACCCTTATCCGATACCGCCATGCAGCTACGTTAAAATAAAATCCCTGGAAGTATATTACCCCCAGGGACGCAAAAAAAGCTTCAAAACAAAACACACTTTCTTCCATCCAGACTGTACTGTCGGCTCCGGAATCTGACCGGATCTGCTTTCGCTCGCGGGCTTGCAGCAAAGCTGCCTACCGCCGGTAAGGAATTTCACCTGTCCCTGAAATGTTTTAGGATCACTATTAAATTGCACTTAAACTCTCTTCTAATTTGACAGCTTGAATATAGCATCAAATTTCCCCGGAGTCAAGGTTTGATTTTTTTCCGTTAGAGTAAGCAATCTATAAGTCTGTCAGACCTTCTTCCGTCCGCTTTGTTGCTTTTTCAACTGATTTCACTCTTTTTCAAGTCAGCCTATTTACTCTTGAATCCCGCTTATATATTCTTGCATCTCACCAATTGTTCTATCTTGCCGAACGACTTAAAAACTTGCCTTTCCGTGCAAATCAGAAGGATAACAACCCCGGTATCTCATAGAAAATTGCAGTAACTTTGTTTTCATATCCGGTTGCAAATTTGTTGATATCATTTCTGCAAAGCGTTAATATACGCTTTTTCACTCTATCTAATGGCCTAATGGCGCAAAGTCTTTTTCTTTCAGATACTCGATAACGGTCTGTGGCATCCCGCAAACATCCGCACACGGAACCTTCCCCTGTCCGGTGAGACTGATTTGTACCAACTATTCCTTAAATCAGCTAAATCCGTCAAAATTGCATTCTGTGTATAACAAACAGCATAAATTAAGGCTTAAACTCATAAAACGAGCCCGGTGATCAGCTAAATTTTGAAAAAAAGCAATCTGAGTATAACAAAATGCCATTTTGTTATACTCAAAACCATTTTTCTTTAATTTTAGCTGATTTTGTGAGTTGTATCCCTTGGATCGGGGCAGAATTACGGCATTATTTATACACAGAATGGGTAAAAAGCTAAAAAAAGATAACTGCACCCACCTGTGATTCTTGATGCGGGCTTGGATTCAGAGGTCAGGTGTCATGTCGGCCTAATCAGATGTATAGGATTCCCCCATCAGCTAATTTAGGCGGGGCAGCAAGAAAATTAAACGGTGTTCGTTGTTTTATAGGACAACGCCTCTGTTATTCTGTTTGTAAATTGTAAATATATGTAATTGCGGATTGACGGCGGGTGGCAGATAGAATAATATAGGTAATAAATGGAAGCTGATAAATCGTATAACATTCAAATATGAAAAAATCCAGGGCGATATATAGAAGTAGAATTTGCGGAATATTTTATGAGAGAGGGGACAGAGGACAGCGGTATGAACGAGCATAGAATACTAACAAGCTTAAAGGCTGAAAAAGAGCTGTATCAACAAATACTAAGCCGCTTTGAGAAAGAAATGAAAACAATGCCGGAAGGGAGCCTTAATTGCAAAAAAATAAGAGGCAACACATATTTTTACCATTATACAAAAGCAGAGGATGGCAAGAGAAATCAAAGATTTATCGCTGAAGATGAAAATCAACTTAAAATAGATTTGAAGCGGAAGCGGTTTATACAACTAAGCTTAAACCAGCTGCGTACCAACATAAAAGCAATCGACGATTTTCTTGGTAAATATTGTCCTTATGACCCCGCGAATGTCCTATCTATGCTTCCAGAGTTATTTAGCGAGTTGAACTACCGAATGGAAAATATTATAATTCGTTCTGATTGGAGCAATGCAAAGTTTGAAAAATGTGAATGGCACCCGGAGAGACTAATTCATGGAACTATCGGGGGATTGAAAGTCAGATCCAAATCCGAAGCAATCATTGCAGGATTGTTAGAAATCAATGATGTTCCATTCCGTTACGAAGCTGCGCTGAACATAGGTAAGAAAACCTATTACCCTGACTTTACGATTTTAAGGCCCAGGGATAACAGAATCATTTATTGGGAACATTTTGGAATGGCGGACGATGAGGACTATAATTTATCAATGGAGAGGAAACTGGCCGCATACAGAAAACACAGAATTGTGCCATGGAATCAATTGATTGCAACTTATGAGATCGAAAAAGGCTCTATGGATGCGAAGGATATTCAAAGCATAATTAACGCATTTATCCTGTAGAACCTATGGCTCATTGGGCGAATTGCATTTGTAAAAAAATATAGCTGTGCAGAGAAATAACCGCAGGAGCTTCTCCAGAGTGAGAAACTGCAACGGCTTCGGTACGCACAATTTAACTAAATGTAAAAAATTATTCTCTGTTTTGTATAAACCTAAGTTGGATAAAAATTAATATCTCACGCGAAAGGTTGCAATATCAACATTTGTAATTTTATGGTTTTGGCCTAAGTCTACCATTTTAACCAAAGTCAAAAACATGTGGCAATTTCTTATAAAAATCCAAAGATTCTTATACAAAATCAAGGTTAAAAATCGACTTTGCTTAATTCAGGCCATATAAGGCATGGAAATGGCTATTTGAAAAACTAACCATTTCCTGCCAATTTATACAAAAGCAATCCAAATATTTTGAATTTGGTTAAATACAAGTCCACTTCGGAAAGAATCCCTGATTCGGAGATCTGTGTATAAGAAAACGATATTTTCTTATACACAGATCTCGATTTTCTAAGAGCCAATACCGCAGTATATTTATTTCGAAGGCTGGTTTGTAATAAATTCAAAGATTTTCGCCCAAACTTTCCTCGTTTCCATGAATTGCCTGTAATGTTTTTTGACATTTTTATTGTATCGCTCAAGTTCTTTTGAGATATTCATAAAATCCTGACGTTTAAAGAATGTGCAAACACTGGGAAGAGATGCGGCAATCTGTTTCCGTATCTCTTCAATTTTTTCCTCATAATGCTCCTGGTTTGTAATATATAGCAGCAGCGGTTTATATCTTATCCAACCAATGCAGGCCTGGTAGAATCGTGCCGTAATCTGTTCCGAGTCCGCCTGAATATATTTCAGCGCGATTGGCAGCACTCCATCCATCAGATGTTGATAGGTGGAAAATCCATCATGAAAAGTGTAGCAGGGTACACGCAGTACTCTCCGGTCGCCCAGACAGGTACCTAAAAAAGTATCTTCACCCCGCGCTCCCGGAGGATTGTAAAATGGGATGACTCTCTTGGGTTCGGTTAAATTTATACACAAATTCGAACCTGATATAAATTTTGCATGATTGATTTGCTGCACCTCTTCTGCTTTGTCGCTAACTAATACCTTTGTATCAGCATAGGTAACGCCTCCGTTTTTCATAACAGAATGTATCGTTTCCCAATTAATTATATCATTACTGATTGCCTCAACAAATGTACGAAAAACATGTTCCGGCATGATGTCGTTAAACTCAACAAAGGGAATCGGTGATATATACCCGCAGTGATAGCCATTGGTGATATCCGCATTTTCGATATACTGCAGGTGAGTTTTCAGTATGTGCTGACCACCCCATATTGCTGTGGAACGCGTATTGGTAACTGCCATCGGGTATTCATCATCATCAAGAAAAGCAAGATAATCCATTTTGTTTTTCAGTGCGGTATAAAGCACAGCATTCCGTTTGGCTGAATATCCTGTGCCGAAAAAGAATTGCGCGTCTTTCTCATTGATGACATCTTCCCTCATTAGATATTCAATTTCTTTTTGAATTATGGGCCTATCAATAAAATATGTATTGTCAATCATATCGAGTAATTTATTGCTGATATTGGTATAATCAGTGGGCTTAGTATTCCTGTATTTTAAGTCATATGCAACTAATAAATTCAAACGCACGTTTTCTTTTTCTGTTAATCCGCTTTCTTTCCAGTTATAAACATTGGTTTTCAATACCTTCTGAAAACTCCTGCGTCCAGTCGCAAACCCTATACCTACGTTAATTTCTTTTCTTTTTTTCATTCTATCCCTCATCTTCCTTTTTGAAATAGATCAGCTATGCATCACCATTAACAAGCTCGTGCTGCTTTTCACTCTTTATTGGTGTAAAGTTTGATATTCGCTGATAATACTTAATTATTTGTGGAATAATAATATCCCATTTATATTTGGAAGCCGTTCTTAAACCTCCGGAAATTATTTTGTTACTTAAGGAGCTGTTTTCATATACTTGAATAATTTTCTCAGCCAAATCCCTCGGATTATTCATAGCAGCCATAATGCAGTTTTCATTATTTACTGCATACTCAGCAACTCCCTTATTTTTCGTTGTGATTACGGCACACCCAGATGCCATCGCTTCTAATACAGGCAATGAAAAGGATTCATACACAGAGGCACAAATAAATAGATTCGATTTTCTAAGCAAACTCCCAATCTGGGCTTGCTTTGGGTTCACATAGACTGTCCCCATTGAATTAATCGGTTCATCAGGAGTAATCCAAACCAGCTTGATATGATAATCTGATTCCTGTACTAAGTTAATTGCCTCTTGAATATCACTGATCCTTTTAAACTCATTATTCTCACTGCCAATCATTATCACCGTAAAATCTTGTTTTTTATTCTTTTTATCTGCAACATCACAATAGAAAACTGTGTGATCGATGGCGTTATTTATTACCGTTGAGTCCCGGCCGAATATTTTTTTGATCTCTTCGGCTGCTCCCCGGGAAACCGTATATACGAAGGGAACAAGCTGATATTGCTTGAATATAAAAGCTTTTTCCCTTTCACATACATTCTCCCATGAAAAAAGATGATAATCCCCTTGTTCAAAATATACCACCGGCGCGATTTCTGTTGCAATACATTCATATATTTCTCTCCAATAGGTTGCAACAATAACATCACACTGGGGTATCCCCGTCGCCAATTCTTTCTCAAATGGAACCCGTATATAATTTACGTCATTGTGGACTGGAAACCACGCAGGTTTTTCAAAATGCGAAACAATCGTTGTGCGCTGGTGGAACCTCGTAAGATAATTAACGTGTTCAAAGCATATTTTTGTACCACCACATATTCCAACATGTGTCATCACATAAACAATATGCAGTCGTTTGTGTTTGCTTTTTGACATACAGAGCTTTTGCTTTTGAGCATGTTTCAATTGTTCTTCTCTTCTTAAAAACTCTTCTACTCTAAAGGCCTGTAGATTAATCATAATTACCCTTTCCGGTGTTCGGTGGCTTAACAAAATCCGGCCTTATCTGCCATGTAAAATAAGTGGAAAAGTGAAGCTTCCGATGCGGCATTTAAGAAATCCTTTGCTAAGATTAACAGATGACCAAATTCCGTGAAATCTTTTAACTGCATAGTCTTGGGTTCATACAGCAGAATGCTGCTTACAGCAGCAATAAATCGAAAGGACGAGCATCTTTTGCTTTTAAGTATATCACAAGTGCCGCCAATTTTCATTTCCAGTGGTGCAATGTGGACATTGTACTGCAGGATTGACATAGGTTATCAGACCATTGCAGAGCGGTTATATTAGCAACGCGTTTGTCGGATTTAGCTTTGGCATACCTTTCAGCCCTTTCAATTGTCGATTGGCTATTGGTAGCACATAAAAATTTTTTATGCCCGTCCTTTATGTGATGAGATATTTCAATGGTATGCTGAATGCATCAAATATTTTTCCTACTGTTTCTTTCCATCTTTCTTTTTCAATGTATTCGACGGCCTATTCTCCGAAATAACCCCCCGGCCAATGTGTTGACGAGTTTACAGCGATACCAAGCTTTGCCGGCCGCAGCATATCGTCCGGATCAATCAATTCACAGTGAAGGAAAATTAT
>Ga0255346_1005286_pt1 | contig 13447 bp, 14 predicted proteins | sample wastewater_treat_FD_194410 | JGI IMG/M metagenome (GOLD analysis project Ga0255346, IMG submission 194410) | Wastewater microbial communities from Lulu Island WWTP, Vancouver, Canada - plant22 | ecosystem: Engineered > WWTP > Wastewater > Unclassified | place: Canada: Vancouver, British Columbia... | reverse complement strand
TTTGCTCTTAAGTCTATCTCTGTTTCACAGTTAGGGTCTCCTTTTGGAACTGCCACTACAGTGGTGGTTGGAAAAGAACCCTGGACATCGTCAGAAATAGAGACTCTTATTAAAGAAAGAGAAGACCTCAAGAAGAAACTGGAAGAGGTGAATACTAATATAAAATATATTATTGGCTATGGGAGAGAGGATAGTCTTCCAGAGGCAAGGAAGATTCAGCTTAATAAGCTTAGAGAAGTTCAGCGTCTCTTGATCGAACAGTTAAATCTCAGAGATTTGAAGATTAAAGAGTTAAGAGAAAAATCTCTGTATCTTTTAAATGAAGCAAAGATAGAAGTTCTTGGGATAGTATATCCTGGTGTAAGAATATGGGTAGGTGAAGAGTCCTATATGGTTGATAGTGAATTGCAGAGGGTGTATTTTATATTTAATAATAACGAAGGGAGGATTGAATTTCGTTCAATATGAATCCGGGAGAGATACAACCTGTAGTATTCAGGGTTCAGGATTTAGAGAGGATTAAAGAGGTCCAGAGACAGGTCCCGGAAGCTGTACAGAAGCAGTTTCAGATGTATTTTAAGCAAATAACAGAACAAAGGCAACGTGAAGTGGAATCTTTTAAAGAGAGTAATAAGAGTAGAAATATCGATGAGAATGAACGAAGACAGAGCGGTAGGAGAGAATCAGGACAGGAACATGATAAGAAGGCTGATATGGATACCGAAGAGATACATAAGGCTGGATTAGGAGAAAAGATAGACGTAAGAATATAGGAGGATAAAGGATGCGTTCGTTGGAAGAGATTATAAGACTTCCGGTATTGAGTTGTAATGGAGAGTATCTTGGAGTGGTGGATGACCTGGTATTGAACTCTAAAGAATTGGTAGGGGTTGGTTTTCTGGTAAGAGATAAAGACTGGTATAGAGGTATGAAATTTATAGAAAGAGAGAGAATAGAAGTATTGGGTAAAAATGCTATTTTGACCACCTTAGAATCTCTTAGAGATGTGGTAGAGTTTACAGATGTAGTTAAACTGCTGGGGAATAGAGTAGAATGGAGAGGTTTACCCGTATATACGGTAACAGGAGAGATGCTGGGTAAAGTGGAGGAGTTATTAATAGATGATAAATCTCTGGCATTGGAAGGGATAAGATTATATCAAGGAGAAGATATAATCCCCAGAAAGAATATAACTGCATTTGGTTCCTTTGCGGTATTGGTAGATCTGGGAGAGGATAAAAGTTCAAAAGTTATAGATAAAAAAGAGGAGCATTTAGCGCAAACTCAGACAGAAGGGCTAAGTTTTGAAGCCAGGCAGTCTGCTTATCTTATAGGTAAGAGATTGACGAGAGATATCATATCTGAGGATGGAACGGTAATTGCATCTAAAGATGATGTGGTAACTCAGCAGTTGATAAAAATGATACGAAGTTTAAATAGAATGCAAGAACTGATAAATTCTGTAGAACAGTAAGATTATGGATGGCGAGTTATTGGGATATATTACAACTCGTGTTTTTGAAGGACCTGCCTATCTTGGTGGAGTTTTAATAGTTGATAAAAAGGGTATCCCTGTTGAATTTAAATATATAGAGCCAATAAAACCGTCAAAACTGCAGACACTCCTTTATGGAAATACTATAGACAGATATATAAGGGTCGAGAGTGTAGGAATACCTCTAATTAATGCACTGGAACATAAACCGGTACTTCTATTTGTAAGAGAGGAACCATTTTTGGAAGAATCTAAATGGTCCTTTCCAGTCATTTCTATAAGCAGATATAAAGGTGATATGCTAACCAGTATGGGTGAATATAAGGAGCTGGAAGATGGTGGATATATTATTCAGATAGATTCAGGTATGCCTGTAAGGGCAAGAATAGAAAAAAAGTATCTGGAGAGATTAACGGAGATTATCTCTACTCTCACAGAAGTAGGACAAAATTTTGATATAATGGAGCCATTTTCCAGGCTGGAAGAAGCGATAAGGTTTATATGGAGAGAGCATCGGAGATCATAGGGGAAATATACAGGATCTTGGGTCCAAATTTCAAGCCAAAGATAATAGATCAACCCATATATGGTATAGAGGTAAAAAGTTTAGATATAACCTTAGATACTAAAGTTTTAGACTATAGAATAGAAAAGGTATCTGGCAGGGTTATAGATGAAAAGATTTTATTTTCTCCAGCAGAGCGATTTATCGGTAAAATATTATCAGCCTCTGTGAATATAAATTTGAAAGTAAACTCAAATATGGAAATTATAAACAACGTGTTTATAAAGAAACGTCCTGTGTTATGGAAATCTATTCCTGATGAGATGAAGGCAAAATTATTGTATGAGATTAAAACTAAATCGTCCTCATACTCCGAAGGACTAAAGATTATAGGGATATATGAAGATATTCCCATTGGTAGGATTAAGACCATGATGGTGGATGAAAATACGGGTATTTTATCCTTTAATCTAAAGGACAGTGCAACAGAGGAAAAAAGAAGTAACCTGCTGGTATTTAAGTTTATACAGGATGATAAATTGAGGTCCATAGTTTTCTAGTCTGTAGCGCAGGTCACGCTATGCCATCAAAGGGGAAGGGCTGTCAAGAAACTGGTGTAAACCTCCCAGGTGTCATTTTATAGGTACCCTCCTAGCGCAAGTTTGGCGCCCTATGCCATCGAACTTACGTCAGTACTTTTCTCTTTATGATCTCTTCTGCGGTCTCTATATCTCTTCTTATCTGCAGGACCAGTTGATCTATGCTATCAAATTTGATCTCTGGTCTTATACGTTCGATAAAGTCTAACTTTACCAGTTTATCATAGATATTTTGGTTAAAATTGATAAAGTGAGTTTCTACTGTTATACTGCTTTCTCTCCTTACAGTTGGGGCAGACCCAATATTGGTAACTCCCATAAATTTTTTCTCTTCTACTGTGCCGATGACTGCATAGACACCTGGTTTTGGTATGATTAGTCTCTGAGGAACAGATATGTTTGCGGTCGGGAACCCTATCTCTTTTCCCAGTCCTCTTCCCCTGATCACCCTCCCCTTGAGATAGAAGGGTCTTCCCAGCATCTCATTTGCAGAATTTATATCTCCGTCTTTTAAGGTATATCTTATTCTTGAACTGCTAATTGAGCTTCCATTATACTCTACAGGAGGAACTGCCATGACCCTAAATTTGTACTTTTTACCTGCCTCTTCTAAGAATCTTATATCTCCTCTTCTTCCTTTACCAAACTGGAAATTATATCCGATAATGATTTCTCTTATATTGAATTTTTCTGCAAGTTCCTTCACAAAGTCTTCTGGAGATTTCTCTGCAAATTTACTGTCAAATTTGATAAGGACATTAAGTGAATGAGGGAATTGGTCGATTATCGATAGACGGTCATTCAAGTCTAATAGCAATTCTACTTTAATTTTACCTACTATTTCTAGTGGGTGAGGGTCAAAAGTAACTACGACTCCAGGCAGTCCTGAAGTAAGGGACATCTCACTGAGAAGAGATAATATGGTTTGATGTCCCTTATGAACGCCATCAAATACACCCAGAGTAATAACAGTAGGGTCTTTTATCTGTGCAGTATCCCATTCAACTAACATTTAAATTCTCAACTGCTATCGGGTATAGTACATCCTGGAAACATCTACCTACCCCTATACACTCATTGTTATACCATACAGAGACAAACTCTCTTCTGGAGTAATATGTTTTGTATAGCAGTATGGGTTTACCCTTTATAAAATCATCACGTTGTTTCTTTACTATAAGGTCTATTTTTTCTATTTCACTTAACATCCCCCAGGGCATAAAATACTCGGCAATAGAGTTTCCCCTTCCAAGTATTTCTGTTAAGGAATAAGCTTGAGGTAGATCTATATTCCCTATTCTGGTTCTTACCAGAGAGAGCATATGTGCCCCAACTCCTAATTTCTCTCCTATGTCATGGCATAGTGTCCTTATATATGTTCCTCTCTGGCATACCACATCAAGTATAACCCTAGGATATCTATCTTTCTTTACATCTATTATGTCTATGTGTTTTATAAGAACATTTCTGGGTGTTCTTGGAACTTCAATGCCTTCTCTGGCAAGTTCATACAGTCTTTTACCTTTATAGTGCAATGAAGAATACATGGGAGGAATTTGGGTTATCTCTCCTTTAAAGCTATCTACAATTTCCTCCAGATTTGAAATATCAACATCCTCGGATATTTTAATTGGTCTTCCAGCAGCATCCTGGGTATCGGTAGATATACCTAAAAGCAGCTCTGCTCTATAGGACCTTTCCAGCCCGGTAAAATATTCAAATAGTTTTGTGGCTGACCCTACAGCTATCTGTAATAATCCTGTGGCTATAGGGTCAAGCACTCCCAGATGTCCTACATGTCTGAGTTTGAATTTACGTTTTATAATTTCTACCACCTTGAAAGATGTAATTAGTGGTGGTTTAACTACATTAACCACCCCGTTCAATTCTGCCCTCCTAATAGAGTCTTAATCTTATTTAGAGTATCAATAATTGCAGATTCCTGTTTGTTTAAAAGATCAAAAGCCGAAGCACTTCTATGTCCGCCCCCACCTAAAGCTCTGGCTATTGCTCCAACATCCTTACTTTTACTCCTCAGGCTTACTCTATATTTATCTTTATGTTCTTTGAAAAGGACTATAGTACCTGCTTCTTCTATTTTTAGTAGCATATCCAGCAGAGGAGATGTATTGTCCTGGAATGCCTCACTTTCCATAACTTCTAGTGGAAGTATACACCACACTAAGTTTACCTCTTTATCTATATGAATATCTTTAAGCACATCGATATAGATCTTCATGGTTGCATACGGTATAGAATAGAAGACTTTATATGCGATTTCTCCTGCAGAAACCCCATATCTTATCATATCCAGAGCAGTTTTGAATGTCCCTTCACCTGTGTTGTTATACATAAAACCACCTGTGTCTGAGAGTAAACCATAATACAGGGCAGATACCGCCTCTTTATTCAGCGGGAAATATTTTAAAAGATTAAAGACTATCTCACTGGTACTTGAAGCTGTGGGGATAACCAGGTTTACATCACCGAACAGTGAATTGTCAGGATGGTGGTCTATATTAATTATCGATCCAGAAATAAAGTTGCCAGCCTCTCCAAGCCTTTCAATATTGCTTGCGTCCAAAACAAATGTTGCATCTGTCTCTTCCACGTTATATTTAGTCCTTACAAGATCTATACCTGGAAGGCTGGAAAATTGCCTTGGAATCCTGTCCGCTATATATGCTACTACCTTTTTGTCAAGTGATATAAGGGCATTTGAAATACCCAAAACAGAACCGATAGCATCTCCATCGGGATACACATGAGATACTATCAGAAAGCTCTTCTTCTCCTGTATCAGTTTAATAATTTTTGATTGGTTTGGTATGTATTCAGCTTTCATCACTGTGTACAATCTTCTCTATATAATTAGCCAGTCTTACCCCTCTTTCAATCGAATCATCCAGTACAAAAGATAACTCAGGTATTCTTCTTATCTCTAACCTATGGGCAAGTTCAGTTCTTATAAAGCCAGTGGCTCCTTTTATTGCGGAGAACGAGTTTTTCTTTTCCTCCTCTTCCCCCATAATACTGATGAATATCTTTGCATACTTTACATCCTTAGATATGGTTACATCTGTAACTGTGACAAATTTTATTCTGGGGTCTTTCATCTTTAATATTATATCGCTTACTTCTTCTTTTACCAATGCCTCTAATCTTTCCAATCTAGAGGGTTTCATAATACATCCTCCATTAAGTTATTAAAACATCTCTATAGAATAATCTACAACTTCGATGTCTCTTTCTTTCGAGATATAATTGATCATTTTAGAGAAATTCATATCTATCTCTTTCTGTCTTTCGTCTATACAGGCTATGCCTATAAGTGTTCTTTGCCATTTATCTTTATAGTCTATTTCAACCACAGATACATTAAAATTATTTCTCAGCCTCTTAATGAGACCCTGAAGATATCTCCTCTTATCTTTAAGACTTAACGCACCAGGTATGTATAATTCTATCTTACACACCCCTATCATCATATAGCTTATTCAAACGTATAACTTTCTATAATATCCTGTTCTTTATAATCTTCGAAACCTTCTATAAATATGCCACACTCATACCCGGAGGTTACTTCCCGGACATCCTCTTTAAATCTTTTTAAAGAGGTAAGTCTCCCTTCATAGATTACATTATCTGCTCTCTTTATCCTGATATTACTATTTCTTACAATCTTCCCATCTAAAACATAGCAACCTGCTATACTTCCTATCCTTGAAGACTTGAAGACCTGACGGACCTCTGCTCTTCCCAAGATTAATTCTTGCTTCTCAGGTTTTAGAAGCCCTTTAAGGGCAAGGGTTATATCATCTATAAGCTCATATATAATATTATATATCTTTATAGATACACCTTCATTCTCTGCCAGTTTAAGAATTCCCAATTCCGTTTCTACGTTAAATCCAACTACTATAGCCTTAGAAGCCTTGGCAAGAAGCACATCCCCTTCAGATATATTACCAACCCCTCTTCTTACTATAGAAAGGGTAACCCCTTCAATATTTATTTCTTTTAGGAATTTTTCTATAGCTTCTAAAGAACCCTGGGTATCTGCTTTCAGTACAAGATTTAAATCCTTTAACTCTCCTTTATCTATTCTTAGCCTTATATTTTCCAGAGAGAGAACTTCTCTCTGTTGCTGTGTTTCCTCCCCCCACTGGGATATTAATTCTTTTGCCCTCCGTTCATTTTCCACTACTGTGAAATTTTCCCCAGCAACGGGAAGCCTAGGTAACCCTACTATCTGCACAGGCATAGAGGGAGTGGCTTTCTTAATTCTCTCCCCTTTATCATTGAGAAGAGCTCTTACCTTTCCATACATTCCACTGGTAACTATTAAATCTCCTACTTTTAAAGTTCCCTCCATAACTATAGCTATAGCTATTGGACCTTTTCCTCTGTCTAATACGGTTTCTATAATAGTTCCTCTGGCTGGTATTTCGTATCTTGCTTTTAGCTCCATAATGTCAGCTAAGAGGAGTACCATCTCCAAAAGCTGGTCTATGCCTATGTTTTTCTTGGCTGAAATCGGGACCATTATAGTATCCCCACCCCAATCTTCCGGGATTAAACCAAGCTCAGAAAGCTGAGTTTTAACTCTATCTATATTTGCCTCTGGTTTATCTATCTTGTTTATGGCGACAATAATTGGCACTTCTGCAGCTCTTGCATGATCAATAGCCTCTACCGTCTGAGGCATTACACCATCGTCTGCAGCTACTACCAGTATGGCTATATCGGTAACTTTTGCTCCTCTGGCTCTTAGAGCTGTAAAAGCCTCATGCCCAGGAGTATCTATAAAAGTTATCTTCCTTCCTCCAACCTCTGCCTGATAAGCTCCTATATGCTGGGTAATACCTCCAGCCTCTGTTGCGGTAACATTGGTTTTTCTTATGGCATCAAGAAGAGTAGTTTTACCATGGTCGACATGTCCTAATACTGTAACTATGGGAGATCTCGGATCTCCCTCAGTTGTCTGTATTCTTAATTTACCAGCTAATCTTGTCTTCTGGGGCTGAGACGTCTCTACAGGGATGTTAAACTTTTCAGCTAACTTAGAGATAGTTCCCTGATCTATCTCTTTATTTATATTAGCTAGAATTCCCATATCCATCAGAGTCATAATAATCTGACTTACAGGAAGACCGAAAAGTTCAGAGATCTCTCTTACCGTAGCACTTAATGGAATCTGTGTTTTAACAGGTTTTATCTCTTCTTCTTTCTGTTGTTCCATGACCTTTCTTTCCATAACATCTTCTTTCTCTTCAGTTTTAGTAGAGGAACTTAAGATACTTTCTATGGTGTCAGCAGTCTCCTCGTCTATTTTACTAAAATGTGACTTAGTTTCTACCCCCAGATCTTTTAATACTTCTAGAAGTTCATGGGTACTAACCCCCAATTTTTTAGCCAATTCATAAACTCTCACCGTTTAACATCTCCTCTTTGCAGAAGATTCTCTAATTCTCTCTTTATATCCATTAATTTATCCTTCTCTATTCTGGTTTTAAGAGCGTATGCCAGATAATTCTTCTTTCCAAAATTACTTATACACTCTATTTTACCACATATATATGCTCCCCTGCCAGGAAACATCTTTAGAGGGTCTAATTTTATTAGACCCTCAGGGGTTTTTACTATCCTTATAAGCTCCTCTTTATTTTTCTTCTTCCTGCAAACTATACACGAACGTTCTATTTTCTTCAGTCTTTTCTAAGCGCTCCTCTTCTGTCTTTATATCTATCTTCCATCCAGTAAGTTTCACAGCCAATCTTACATTCTGCCCTTCTTTTCCGATAGCCAATGGGAGCTGATCTTTAGCCACCAATACTCTTGCACTCTTTTCTCCAGTCTGTTCCACCTTTATTACCGATGCTGGATTTAATGCATTTCCTACAAATATTAATGGGTCTTCATTCCATACTATTACATCTATCTTTTCTTTTTTTAATTCTCTTACTATAGGCTGAATCCTGATTCCCTTAGCACCTATACATGTCCCAGCGGGGTCTATTTTACTATCCTTTGATGCTACCGCTATCTTGGTCCTTATACCCGGTTCCCTGGCTATTCCTTTAATAACCACTATTCCGTTTTGAATTTCGGGTATTTCTAGCTCGAAGAGTTTTTTGACGAGGTTTGGATGGCTTCTAGAACATGTTATCTCTGGTCCCTGTGATTTTCTAATTACTTTAAGTATATATACAACTAACTTATCTCCAACCTTATAATTTTCTCTATCTACCTGTTCATATGGTGGTATTACCCCTTCTACCCTGCCAAGATCCAGATATACCCCTTTCTTATCTATTCTATAGATAGTACCCCTTGTAATCTCCCCTATTCTTTTTGAGAATTCCTCGTAGAGTATAGTCTTTTCTGCCTCTTCTAACTTCTGAGTGATTACCTGTTTTGCAGTTTGATAGGCAAACCTTCCAAAGTTAGCGGATGGGATTATTTCTATGTCTATCACATCTCCCACTTTTACTTCCGGGTTGACCTTCAATGCATCTTCGAGACCTATCTCTATAGCATTATTTTCTACTTTTTCTACCACACTCTTTTTAGCATATATATGTATATCTCCATTATTTCTATCAATGATTACAGATACATTCTGAGTAGTTCCATATTGTTTCCTATAGGCAGAAAGTAGTGCAGCTTCCAGAAAAGAGAATAGAGACTCTATAGATATACCCTTTTCTTTCTCTATCTGTTTTAACATTAGCAAGAGATTATCGGTCATACTTCTACCTCTAGCCTCGCTTTCAAGATATTCTCAAAGGGGATAGAAAATACGTCTCTATCCCTTTCCACTATCACAGCACTGCTTACAACATCTTTAATGGTAGCTTTTATATTTTTGGAACCTTTAATAGGGTCCTTAAGCTTAAACTGAGCTTTATGCCCTATAAATCTTGCAAAGTCTTTTGGCTTCTTTAATATTCTATCCAATCCAGGAGAGAAGACTTCCAGATTATATGAATAAGGGATAGGGTCAAGCTCATCAAGTAATAGGCTAACTACATGGCTTATACCTTCACACTCTTTGAGGGTTATACCACCATCCAGTCTGTCTACAAAGAGGCGAAGGATCCATGTTCCTCTTTCCTTAGTATATTCCACATCTATTAATTCATATCCCATATTCTCTATAACTTTTCCTACTTCTTTCTCTATCAGAGAAATTATGTTTTCTCGTGTCTCCATATTATAAAAAGTGGGACAAAGCCCACTTTTCGTCTCCTTTCTCTATTTATCTATTTTTGAATATTTTAACATAATCTGATATAAAATGCAAATGCAGCAAATTATTAGTTTATCTGTACTCTATGGAGGGTTGATTCTTTTTTATCTTTTTTGTATAATAGATTAGGTTTGAGTCAGACATTTAACTCGTAAATTTTTTTGTAGAAGGAGTGTGAAAGATGAAGAAATGGGTTTATCTTTTTGATGAGGGCGATCCTAACGATAGGGCGCTCTTGGGAGGTAAAGGCGCCGGGTTAGCTCAAATGACCCAGGCAGGGCTTCCAGTACCTCCAGGATTTACTATCACCACAGAGGCTTGTAACGCCTATTATGAGTATAATCAACAGTTCCCAGAAGGAATGTGGGAACAGGTGTTAGATGCTCTCAAAGAGATAGAGCGTAGGACAGGGAAAAAGTTTGGGGACCCATCCAATCCGTTGCTTGTGTCGGTAAGGTCTGGAGCCAAGTTCTCTATGCCTGGAATGATGGACACTGTTCTCAATCTAGGATTAAATGATGAGGTGGCAAAGGGGCTTATAAATCTTACTCAGAATGAACGTTTTGTCTATGATGCTTATAGACGTTTCATTCAGCTTTTTGGTAAGATTGTTCTGGGTATCCCTGGAGAGATCTTCGATAAAGCCTTTGAAGATTATAAGGAGAAGGTTGGAGCAAAACTCGATACAGACCTCACTGCTGAGCATCTGAAGGAGATTGTTTCTATCTTTAAAGATATAGTAAAGAGAGAAACAGGAAGTGATTTCCCTCAGGAGCCGATAGAGCAACTAAGATTAGCTATAGGTGCAGTATTCAGATCCTGGAATAACAAGCGTGCCATAGACTATAGAAATTATAATAAGATTCCACATAGTCTTGGGACAGCAGTAAATATTGTTACCATGGTATTTGGAAATATGGGATTTGATTCTGGTACAGGTGTGGCGTTTACAAGAGACCCCGCCACTGGAGAGAAGAAATTTTTTGGAGAGTTCTTATTCAATGCTCAGGGAGAAGATGTCGTTGCGGGTATAAGAACCCCATTGAAGATAGAAGAGTTAAAAGAAAAGATGCCTGCCATATATGATCAGCTGGTGGAGATAGCGAAGAAATTGGAAGGCTATTATAGAGATATGCAGGATATAGAGTTTACTGTAGAACGTGGAAAACTCTGGATGCTTCAGACAAGGTCCGGAAAACGAACAGCCCAAGCAGCAGTAAAGATTGCCGTTGATATGGCTGAGGAAGGAATTATCTCTAAGGAAGAGGCAATACTCAGAGTTGATCCTAACCAGATAGATCAGTTACTACACAGACAGATTGATCCATCTGCTAAGGTGACAGTTATCGCTAAAGGATTGAACGCCTCTCCTGGAGCAGCTACTGGTACGGTCGTCTTTGATGCTGATCGTGCTAAAGAATTGGCAAAGGATGGAGTAAAGGTTATACTTGTAAGACCGGAGACAAATCCAGATGACGTTGGTGGGATGCTGGTAAGTGAAGGGATTCTTACTGCTCGTGGTGGAGCAACCAGTCACGCTGCAGTGGTAGCAAGAGGTATTGGAAAACCATGTGTGGTTGGGGCAGAGTCTATAAAGATTGACCTGGAGAAAAGATTATTTAATGTAAATGGCTATACGGTAAAGGAAGGGGATATAATCACCATAAACGGGACTACTGGTGAAGTAATCGTTGGAGAAGCTCCTCTAATCGAGCCGGAACTCACTCCTGAACTTCAGAAGCTTCTTTCTTGGGCTGATAGCTTCAAGAGATTGCAGAACTGGGCTAATGCAGATTATCCGAGAGATGCTCAGAAGGCAAAAGAGTATGGGGCGCAAGGTATTGGACTCTGCAGAACTGAGCATATGTTCTTTGAGGCAGAGAGATTGCCTATAGTAAGAGAGATGATCCTTGCTAGAAATTCAGAAGAGAGGAAGAGTGCTCTGGATAAGCTGCTTCCTATACAGAAAGAAGATTTCAAGGGTATCCTTAAGGTTATGGATGGGCTACCAGTTATTATCCGTCTCTTGGATCCACCTCTTCATGAATTCTTACCCAGACATGAAGAGCTACTGGCAGAGGTGGTTGAACTCAGGGTAACAGGAAAAGACCCTAAAGCCCTGGCAGAGAAGGAAGAGTTATTGAGACGTGTAGAAGAAATGCAAGAGGTTAACCCAATGTTAGGGCTGAGAGGATGCAGACTCGGTATCACCAGACCAGAGATTAATGAAATGCAGGTAAGAGCTATATTTAAGGCTGCTTGTGAGCTTAAGAAAGAGGGATATAATCCAAAGCCTGAAATTATGATCCCATTGGTAGGGCATGTAAATGAGCTTAAGCTTATAAGGGACCAGCTTGAGTCAGTTGCTAAGAGTGTTATGGAAGAGGAAGGTATTACAGTTGATTATAAGTTTGGAACAATGATAGAGGTACCGAGAGCAGCACTTACAGCGGGAGAAATTGCCGAGTATGCTCAGTTCTTCAGTTTTGGAACAAACGATCTTACTCAGATGACATTTGGTTATTCCAGAGATGATGCTGAAGGAAAATTCCTGTTTGTATACCTGGAAAAGGGTATTCTTCCGGCAGATCCATTCCAAACTCTGGATATAAAGGGCGTAGGTAGACTTATGGAAATGGCAGTGAAGGACGGGAGGTCTACCAGACCAGAACTGGAGATTGGGATTTGTGGAGAGCACGGTGGAGATCCAGATTCTATAACATTTGCTCATGAAATAGGGCTCAACTATGTAAGCTGTTCTCCGTTTAGGGTTCCAATAGCTCGTTTAGCAGCTGCACATGCAGCCCTTAAAGAGAAACAGTCATTTAGAGATAAGTAGGAAATAATGAGAAAGCGGGGAGAGTCTCTCTCCCCGCTTTTGTTTTTTATATTTTAAGTGCAGAGTATTCTGCCACAATGTTCACAGGTAAGTATCTTTTCCTGGTGTTTCATTTCTTCAACTATAGATAGTGAAAGTTCGACTCCGCATTCAGAACACTTTCCATCAATGACCTTTGACATGCCTCTTCCACGTCTGTTCTTTCTTATCGCTTCATACCTTGCAAGAAGTTTGGAATCTATCCCTTTGGATTTTTCCTCTCTTTTGGTCTCCAATACCTGAATCTTCTCCAGGATTTCCCTTTCCGATATTCTGGCATTATCTTCGATTATTTTTAGAGATCCCTCAAGTTCTTCTATCTCTTTTTTGATGGTGGGAATCTCATTCCTTAACTCTTCTAAGCTCTCCATAAGCTCTAAGATCTTATCCTCGATAGAGGATTTTGTTTCTGATATATGCTGAATCTCTTGGGTTAGACCATCCACCTCTTTTTGAGTGGTAACATCCCTGTATAGACGTTCCTCATTTTTCCTTTTTCTATCCTCCAGAGAGGATAGTTCTATCTCCAATTCTCTTAGAGAAACTTCCTTTTTCCTCATTTCATCATTTTTTTTATTATAGAGATTAGAGAGAAAATCTATCCTATCTTTTAACTCTTTTCCTCTATCCAGATTCCGAAGTTTCTCTTGAAGATTCATAATCTCTATATCTAACAGCTGAAGTTCCCAAAGATCCTGAAGTGTATCTGATAGAACCA
>Ga0255346_1005284_pt1 | contig 13449 bp, 10 predicted proteins | sample wastewater_treat_FD_194410 | JGI IMG/M metagenome (GOLD analysis project Ga0255346, IMG submission 194410) | Wastewater microbial communities from Lulu Island WWTP, Vancouver, Canada - plant22 | ecosystem: Engineered > WWTP > Wastewater > Unclassified | place: Canada: Vancouver, British Columbia... | reverse complement strand
CTTGACATACGATAGTATGCCTGCGGAATTTCTATACAATCTGACGAAAAAATCTGTCGGCGCATCTTCAGCACAAGCTTTGTGCGGTGTTGCCTTAATCTTTTTTTGCCATTCGCTTAACCTTTTCTTTACCATTAACTGATATAGTTAATATAACGAAAGGAGTGAAAGCTGTGGAAAACAGTGTAATTACCATAAGGGGACTTTCAAAGTCCTACAAAAAGCATGAAGTCCTCCATGATTTCAGCCTTGACGTTGAACGTGGACACATATGCGGACTTATTGGCCCTAACGGTGCAGGCAAGACAACTGTCATGAAAATAATGGGAGGTCTTATCAGGCAGAGCAAAGGCGAAATGGAGTTCTTCGGGGACGGCGATGACCTTGACAAAAACCGCAGCCGTATGAGCTTTATGATAGAACAGCCCATTATCGCCAACAATATGACCGCAAGGAACAATATCGAGTATATCCGCCTTCTCCGTGGATATCCCGACGACAGGAGAGTTGACGAGATACTGGAGCTTGTGGGTCTTACAAACACAGGCAAAAAGAATGCAGGGAAATTCTCCCTCGGCATGAAACAGCGTCTTGGTATCGGCATGGCGCTTCTGCCCAAGCCCGAAATAATGGTCCTCGACGAACCCGTGAACGGTCTTGACCCCGAAGGCATCGTGGAAGTCCGTCAGCTTATAAAGCGTATGCAGGAGGAATGGGGCGTGACTGTCCTCATATCCAGCCATCTGCTCTCGGAATTGTCGGAGCTTTGCACGGATTTCTCCATCATCAGCAACGGCAGACTTGTGGAAAATCTCAGCCGTGAAGAACTTCTGATCAAGTGCAGAGGTCATCTTGCTGTGCGCACCGACAACATCAACAAAACTGCCGCAGTCCTGGAAGACAAGCTGTCCATATCCGATTACAAGGTGATACACGGCGAGGAGATACATATTTTTGAGCGTCTTGATGAAATCCTCCGCATATCAAAAACTATCACCGACAGCGGACTCATCATCACTAAGCTGAACGAAGAAGGACAGAACTTAGAGGACTATTATCTCGAAAAGGTAGGTGGCAGAAATGAATAATCTCATAAAAGCTGAATGGTTCAGACTCAGACATTCGGGAAGTTCCGTGCTTTCCGGCAATCTTTTCATTATAACATTTATGAGCCTTGCCATGACTTTGTTCCAGTTTATAGGCAGCGAAGGTCTTGATATATCAGCGATGTCATTTGTGACCCATGCAGGCATGGGAATAGCTATGTCGGTCATGGTGCCTGCCGCCATGATAACAGGAACTTTCGACAGCCGTTTAGCCAATTATGAAATAATGAAAGGCACTCCCCCATTGCAGACCGTACTCAGCAAAATACTGCTGGTGCTTATCCTGAATACTGTTTTTTACTTCATTCCAAGCATATTACTGGTACAGATATTCGACAGCGGCCTCCTCACTGCAAAGATGATACTGCTGATGTACGTATGCATCGCCAAATCGATCGTATTCGCAACATCCATCTGCATTTTATTCAAAAGCGGCGTTGGCACAGTCATATTCGTATTTGCATTTGCTTTTCAGACAATGCCGTTGGTCATTCTGCAATACTTCACAGGAATAGATATGTCTGCCGCAGCAAGCTGGTTCACGGCTACGCAGGTAATGATAATAGGAAATCAGCTGCTATTTGATATGGAAGATCTGACGCTTCCGCTGGATGGATCATACATTGAAATAAAGGTAATCATTTCATTCATGATCACAGTCGCCGTAATGATATCGCTGGCACACAAGTCACTGAAAGACAAGTGGGAAATTCAGCTGACTTCACCTGCATGATTCACATCTGATAATAAGGAGGTACACGATATGGAAATTCTTCTCGGAACAGTATGCGTGTGCCTTCTTGTCATTTTGTGCGTCCTGCTTTGGAAATATATCTCGGTAAAAAAGAATATCCGACACTTCTCAAAGGAACTGGAAAAGCTGAAAGACAGCGATTACAGACAGCCTCTTAAAGTGTCGGACTTCGATAAGGATATCGTTGAACTTGCGGTAAAAGTCAACGAACATACCGATATCCAGCGAAGACTCGGCAATGACTATGAGCAGAACAAAAAACAGCTTAGCACGGTCATTTCGGGTATCTCCCACGACTTCCGCACTCCCCTTACGGCCTCGCTGGGATATTTGCAGATGATAGAGAAAAGCGGTGAACTGTCGGAGAAAAATGCAGAATATCTCGGTATCGCTATGCAGAAAAATCAGTATCTGAAAGAGCTGTCAGACGAGTTTTTCGAGCTCAGCAAAATAGACAGCGGCAAAGAACAGCTTAACATGGAGGAGGTAAACCTGAGCAATATCCTGACAGACCACATCCTTGAACAGCATTCATGGATCGCCGCCCGAAATATCGCCGCCGGATTCGATATAACCGACGGCATTATCATACAGACCGATATACACTTCCTGACGAGGATACTGAACAATCTCATGTCAAATGCGCAGAAATATACCGCCGACAGCTTCAGTGCATCTCTGAAACGTGACGGCGGCAGAACAGTGCTGACCGTGGCGAATACGCTCTCCGACAGCGGCTCAATGGATATCGATAAAGTGTTCGAGCCTTTCTACCGTATGGACTCACGCACCACAGGCGGCTCAGGACTGGGACTTTACGTGGTGAAAAGGCTCTGCGGCGAACTGGGCTGGACCGTCACCGCTCACCTCAGCAACAATATCTTTTCTGTAGAAATAAACATATAAAGAAAAGCCATAGTACCGTAAGATACTATGGCTCATATTTTTATCTGAGATCAGCTTGCTTTGCCGTCGCTCATTTCGAGGCGCTTGAAGTAGTCCTCGGCATAGCTTCTGTATTCCTTGCGGAAAGTCTCGTCATTCTCCTTGACATCGTGGAGATATGCGTGGATGTTGGTCTTTTCGTCTGTCTCGATGAGGCAGCCTGCAATGTTTGAGCAGTGGTCGGAGATACGCTCAAGGTTTGTGAGTACGTCCTGGAAGATGTAGCCCAGTTCAACTGTACACTCGTCGTTCTGGAGACGGCGGATGTGACGGTTTTTCAGCTCTGTGCTCAGGTTGTCCACCACTTCTTCAAGAGGTTCTACCTTGTGTGCGATACCAAGATCGCCGTTCTTGTATGCATCGAATGCCTTGTTGATATTCTCAGCTATGGCATCGGTTATGACGTTTATCTCGTTGACACATTCGGGTGAGAAGAATATTCCCTTGTCGTGCATTTCCTGTGCGGACTCTACAAGATTTACCGCATGGTCGGAAATTCGCTCGAAATTGCCGACACAGTGCATCATCTTTGATACGCTTCGGCTGTCCTTGCCTGTAACACTGCTCTTGGAAATTTTCATCAGGTAGCTGTTGATCTTATCTTCAAAGCCGTCGATTATGTCCTCGTTCTCTGTGATAGTTTCAGCGGATTCTTCGCTGTATTCGGTGAGTATCTTCAGAGCGGCGATGATAGTTTCCTGTGTAAGATCAGCCATCTGCATTGTTGCGTTAAGGCATGAGTGAACAGCAACAGCAGGGGTTTTCAGAAGGATATCGTCCAGACCTGTGAGAGTTCTCTTGGTGTCTCTTTCCTTTTCTTCCTTGCCGTCCTTTACAACGATATGAGCAAGCTTTACCAGCTGCTTTGTGAAAGGCAGGAACATAACTGTTGTAGCTACGTTGAAGATAGTGTGCATTACTGCGATTCCCAGGTAGCCGACTGTTGCATTCATTATGCTCAGGTCAACGACGCTCTGGAGGAACCAGATTATCGGGAGAAGTACCAGTGTACCGATGATCTTGATTAGGATGTGTGTCCATGCCACACGCTTAGCGTCCTTGCTTACTCCGAATGTGGCGAGGAGAGCTGTTACGCAGGTACCGATGTTGCATCCCATGATGATAGGGAGTGCCATACCGTAAGTAAGAGCGCCCGATGTAGAGAACGCCATAAGGATACCGATAGAGCCGGCTGAACTCTGGATTATACCTGTGAATACCGCACCTACGATAACACCGAGGATAGGGTTCTTGAATGCGGTGAGAAGCTGCTGGAATTCCTCGGACTGTGCCAGAGGGTCAACAGAATCAGACATGAGGGTCATACCTGTCATAAGTACGGCAAAACCAACGAGGATACGGCCTATATCCTTTTTCTTGTTCTTCTTGGCGAACATTATCATAATGATACCGATGAGAGCCACAAGAGGAGAGAAGGATTCGGGTTTCAGCATTTTCAGCAGGAAGTCTATGACGCCGCCTGCGCCTGTATCCTTTATATCACCGAGACAGAGTATCCATGCGGTAAATGTGGTGCCTATGTTTGAGCCGAAACAGACTGCGATGGTCTGCTCAAGCGACATAAGTCCCGAGTTTACGAAGCCTACCAGCATTACTGTCATAGCCGATGATGACTGTATCGCAATGGTAACGCCCATACCGAGAAGGATGGCTTTCAGCTTGTTTGAGGTCATTTTCTGGAGAGCGGCTTCAAGTTTTCCACCTGTCAGCTTTTCCAGACCTGTGGACATAACGTTCATACCATAAAGGAAGAAAGCAAGTCCGCCCAGAAGGGTGAAGATATTGAATATCGAAAATTCGGTTTCCATTTTTCATACTCCTTTTAAACTTATCTTTACGGCATTATTATATCCCAAAGCAAATGGGAAATCAATAGAAAACGGAATTGTTTAACGCAGATTTAACATTGGCTATTGTTAAATCTGTGTAAAACAACGATATAAATAGCTTTTTCTATTGACAAATCTGAAAAAGTGTGATATGATGAAGTCATAAATTGTTTAATTTCACGAATCATAATTATAACGTGCTACTATCCAAGGAGGAATCATGGCTAAAGTTCTCGAAGTAAAAGAACTATCCAAGCAGTATTCAAAAGTCCTCGCCGCTGATAAGGTCTCGTTTGATATAGAAGAAGGAGAGATATTCGCTCTCATCGGCCCTAACGGCGCTGGAAAAACAACTACTATCCGTATGATATCCGCGCTGATAACTCCCACAAGCGGCGACGCTGTGGTAGCAGGAAACAGCGTTGTGAAAAATCCCGATAAAGTCAGGGAATGTATAACCTATCTTCCCGATGAAGCGGGTGCATATAAGAATATGACGGGACTGAAATATCTTCAGTTCATGGCAGGCCTTTTCGATACGGATCTTGACAAGATCAATGCCTGTGTCGATAAAGCTAAGGAAATATGCGGCCTCGGCGACAGACTCAATGACAAGATCGGAAGCTACAGCCGTGGTATGACGAGAAAGCTTCTTCTCGCCCGTGCGGTAATGACAAAGCCTAAGCTTGCTATCCTCGATGAGCCTACCAGCGGACTTGATGTGCTCAATGCCATCGAGATACGCAAGACCATTAAAAAGCTTGCAAAGGAAGAAGGCATCTCCTTCCTCCTTTCCTCACATAATATGCTGGAGATCGAATTCGTCTCCGACCGTGTGGGCATAATCTCCAAGGGCCACCTTATGGTGACAGGCCGCTCTGATGAGCTGAAAGAACGCTATAATGCGGCAAACCTTGAAGAAGTCTTTGAAAGGGTGGTGACTGCTAATGAAGTTCATTAACCTTTTGAAGAAGGAACTCTCGGAACTGGTGAATGTCCAGATGCTTGCCACTCTCGGCATTATGCTCCTCATATTCATGATGATGGGCAATATCATGACCACCGCTATCAATGACGTTGTGGAGGATGCTTCACATCCTACTGTAAACATCAGTGACCGTGACAATACGGAGCTGTCTAAGCAGCTTATAGAAGCACTGAAAGCGGCCGATGCAGATGTGAACGTGATCGAGACTGAGGGCGATGACTATGCTTCTATCCTCGCTGACAACAATATCAAGAATATCATCATCATCACCGAAGGCTTCACAAAGAGCATAGAGGAGGAGAAAAAGCCCGAACTGCTGTCTGTTGCGAAAATGACTTCGGCGGCTTCAATGGCTAACATCTCAAACGGCAACGTAGGTGCATCTTCCCTTATCAATGAATGTGTGAGAAATCTCATAGCAGAGACCAAGGGCATAGACAAAGAAGAATTGCAGCGTATCAATTCGCCTATCGAAATAACCGAGAATACAGTCGTTGATAAAAACTGGGCTCCTATCTCGATCGGTAAGATCACAGCAAAGATATCTTTCCAGAATGTCGCTCTTCCGATAGCACTGTTCGTTCTGCTTATCATGACTTCACAGTCGCTGATATCTTCCGTATCAAATGAGAAGATAGACAAGACCCTTGAAACTCTGCTTTCCGCACCTGTATCAAGAATGTCTGTCATAAGCGCTAAAATGCTGGCGGCTGCAATAGTTGCTCTCATAAATGCCTGCGTCATGATGATCGGCTTCACTTTCTTCGTGAAGGACAGTATCACCAATATCGACCAGGAAGTTACTGATGCAGCAAAACAGATGCTTTCCACAGATAATGCCTTCCGGCAGCTGGGACTGAACCTTTCGGCAGTTGATTATCTGCTTATCGGACTTCAGTTCTTCTTCACCATAATGATATGCCTTTCCATATCGATAGTTCTCGGTTCACTGGCAAATGATGCCAAGGCTTCACAGACAGTGATCCTTCCTATAATGCTTCTGGTAATGGTACCATATGTTATATCCATCCTTACCGATGTCAACTCACTTCCGACAGCGGTAAGAATAGTGGTATATGCGATACCGTTCACACATACCTTCATGGCAATGGGCAACCTGATATTCGGAAATACAGCAATATATGCATTCGGACTTATCTATCAGATAATCATATTCGCTGTATGTATGTATTTCGCTCTGAGACTTTTCAAGTCCGACAAGATACTTACAATGTCGCTGAATATCGGCCAGAAGTCAAGATTCAAGAAAAGCAGATCCCATTCTGAGGAATAATTCCTCTTCCCCTTTCCCATATGTTAAAGCACAGCAGCTTCGGTCACAACTCAAGCTGCTGTGCTTTATTTTGGGCTTGATATAGTTATCACATTTATTATATTTACATTTATTTAACTTGTATAATTGCCCGATTTACCGCCCTGAACTATTGCACGAATGGCTGAATAATGGTATAATGTTAGTATAATTTTTGCGAAGGCGGACGGATATTACCGCCACAATGCTTTTATTTAAGGAGAAATATAATATGAAGTATGGATTCTTTGATCTTGAAAACAAAGAGTATGTTATTACTGATCCCGCTACACCTGCACCCTGGGCCAATTACCTCGGAGACCCCGAGTACGGCGCTATGATCTCAAATAACGCAGCAGGCTACAGCTTCGTAAAATCAGGCGCAAACGGACGTATCTCCCGTTTCCGCTTCAATTCCGATATGGCTCTCCCCGGACGCTATATCTATATCCGTGACAACGAGGACGGCGATTACTGGTCAGCTTCATGGCAGCCTGTAGGCAAGCCCCTCGACAAGTACAAGAGCGAATGCCGCCACGGTACCGCTTACACTGTTATTTCCGCCGAGTATGCTGATATCAGGTCAGAGGTTACTTACTACGTTCCTTACGGCAAGACCTATGAAGTATGGCGCTGCAAGATAACCAACAACAGCAGCAAGGAGAGAAAGCTTTCTGTTTTCGGCTTCGTTGAATTCACCAACGAGGATAACTACGAACAGGATCAGGTAAACCTCCAGTACTCACTCTTTATTTCCCAGACCAGATTCGTTGAGAACCGCATCATGCAGACTATCAGCGAAAACGGCGGCGGAGACCGCAGAGACCGCTTCCTCGGCGTTGTAGGCGCTCCTGTTTCAGCTTCAAACGGAAGCCTCAGCAACTTCATCGGCGCTTACAGAACTTACTCAAATCCTATCGCTGTTGAGCGTGGACAGTGCGACAACGTTATGAACTTCAACAGCAACTCATGCGGCGCTCTCCAGAATGACATCACACTCAAGGCAGGCGAGACTATCGAGCTTACCTACGTTATGGGTCAGAGAAACAGCGACGAAGCTGCTGCTATCCTTAACGAGTACAAGCAGGCAGGCAGAGTTGACGCTGATATCAAGCAGCTCAAGGATTACTGGCACGGTCAGCTTGACAACTTCAAGGTAGACACTCCTTCCGAGGAATTCAACAACATGATAAATGTATGGAACGCTTACCAGTGCTTCATCACATTCATATGGTCACGTGCAGCTTCATTCATCTACTGCGGCCTGAGAAACGGCTACGGCTACCGTGACACAGTACAGGATATTCAGGGTATCATCCACCTCGATCCTGAAATGGCAGCAGAGAAGATCCGCTTCATGCTCTCCGCTCAGGTAGACAACGGCGGCGGACTCCCGCTTGTTAAGTTCAACCACAACGCAGGCCACGAGACCTGCCCTGACGAGAACGACCCCAACAGCGTTTACGCAAAGGAAACAGGACATCCTTCCTACCGTGCTGACGACGCTCTCTGGCTGTTCCCGACTATTGCAAAGTACCTCGGCGAAAGCGGAAACAAGGGCTTCCTCGATGAAGTTATCGTTTACGCGAACGGCGGTGAGGATACAGTTTACGATCACCTCAAGAACGCTATCCGCTTCTCTATGGAGCGTCTCGGCGATCACGATATGCCTGCCGGCCTTCACGCTGACTGGAACGACTGTCTCCGTCTCGGCAAGAAGGGCGAATCCACATTCGTTGCATTCCAGCTCTACTACGCTATGAACGTTATCCGTGACATGGCTAAGGATAAGAATGACGCAGACTATATCAAGTACATCGACGAGGCTCAGGCTAAGCTTGCAAAGACTCTCGAAAAGTGCTGGGATGAGGACAGATTCATTCGTGGTATCCGTGAGGACGGAACTATCGTAGGCGCTAAGAAGGATCCGGAAGCTAATATGTGGCTCAACCCACAGAGCTGGTCTGTTATCTCAGGTTTTGCTCCTAAGGACGAGGCTGACAAGGCTATGAACAGCGTTCACGAGATACTGAATACTCCATACGGCGCTAAGCTTCTTGATCCTCCGTATAAGAAGCACTACTTCGACGGCGCTCTCATGCACATCTTCAACGATGATACCAAGGAAAACGGCGGTATCTTCTCACAGTCACAGGGATGGCTCATCCTTGCTGAATCACTTCTCGGACACGGCGACCGTGCATTCGAGTATTTCATGGAAAGCTCGCCTGCTGCAATGAACGAAAAGGCAGAGATAAGAGTTATGGAGCCATACGTTCACGGTCAGTTCACCGAGTCAAAGGCTTCACCATTCGAGGGACGTGCTCACGTACACTGGCTCACAGGTACAGCTTCAACTGTAATGGTTGGCTGTGTTGAGGGTATCTGCGGTATGAGACCTGACCTGGGCGGACTTACTATCGCTCCTTCTATCCCATCAAAGTGGGACGGCTTCAAGATCGAGAAGAATTTCCGTGGCAAGAAGCTGAACATCAATATCGACAACTCCGCACACGTTCAGAGCGGCGTAAAGGAGATCACTCTCAACGGCGAAAAGCTCAGCGGCAATTATGTACCTGCCGATAAGCTGAAGGACGTAAACGAAATAAACGTTGTATTAGGCTGATAATTAAAAGGGACGCATAAGTGCGTCCTTTTAATTTAGTGAGTTTTGCCTCGATGTCCCGATAATTGGTGGTGTAGGGGCTGATGCCCACATCAGCCCGATAGAACAACGTTTAAGGCACGGGGCGATGTTGGCATCGCCCCCTACTTTATACGCATTTATCGGGGAAAACCTTTCTGAGGAAAGGTTCTTCCACGAACCCCTTTCCAAAGACTTTTAATAGAATTTTGCCCCCATATAGGGCGCACCTGCAAGAAATGATAAGTTCAGACTTATCTGGTGTGCGCCCTATATGGGGGCAAAATTAATAGTCTTGGGAAACAGATTCGAGAAGATGCTTCTTCAGAATGTCTACCTCAATAATACGCATAAACTGCCATATGAGCACCACAGTTATGCGTCCCTTTTATTATTGGTTCAGAGAAGAAATCCTGCAACAAAAGCTGCTCCTGCTGCGGCGATGGCTACCACTATCAGCGGCATCTCGAAAAATGCCAGTGCGACTGCGACAGCTGTGCCTGCGATGGCGGTGTAGATATTGCCTGTGCTGTAGAAAATGGCAGGCAAAGTCATGGCGCTCAGTACAGCGTATGGGATGTAGTAGAGAAAGCTTCTGAAAAATCGTGACTTTATCTTCCTGCCGAAAAATGCGAACGGTATCATTCTTATAAGATAGGTGACACCTGCCATGACGGCGATATAAACTGCTGTGCTCATTCTTCATCCTCCTTTTCGCTTACAGGGAAAAGTGCAGCCGCAGCCGCTGAAGCAACGACGGCACTGATGATAACTGCGAATCCCGACGATACGGCTGTGAACACGTAATGGAAAAGTATGCTTATGGCCGCCGCCGCAATTACGGCAAGCAGTACGCTTTTCTGCTTTTTTGCAGGTGGGACGATTATAGCAAGAAACATTCCGTAAAGCACTATTCCCATGGCATTTGTCACAGCTTCGGGGAGTAGGCTTCCTGCCGCAGCACCGATTATAGTTCCCGTTACCCAACCGAGGAAGGCGACAAGTATCATGCCGTACATATAAGCAGGCGTTATCTTTTCTTTCTGCGCCGAGCAGACTGCGAATATCTCATCGGTTATACCGTAGGATGCGGCAAGTCGGTGAGGAAATGTGAATTTTTTATCAAGCTTCTGCGAAAGTGAAAGTGCCATAAGTGAGTAGCGTATATTTATGGTAAGCTGAACCAGTATCATCTCAATGAGAGTGCCTGCGTGACGTATTACCTCCACACCTCCGAGCTGTCCTGCCGAGGTGAGATTTGTTGCGGATATTGCCGCTGACTGAAACGGGGAAAGTCCTGCACGGACCGCAAGAATGCCGAATCCGAATGAAACTGAGAGATACCCCAGACATATAGGTATGCCGTGGGACATACCTCTTGTGAAAGCTGAACTCATATATATTACTCTTTTCTTTATCGATATATCGTTGTGCAAAGGCAGCAACACTACAATTATATCACACTTGCCGTTTCGGGTCAAGGCATAAAAATAAGGGAACCATAAGGTTCCCTTTGTCATGTGCGATCATGATTCGTACTGTGATGTAAGGCCGTAGAGTTCTTCAAGAGTTGTGTCATCGCCCATTTCGTGGATCTTCTTGGAAATAGCAGAACCAACGTAACGGATGTGCCATGGCTCGTACTTGTAGCCTGTGATAGCCTGCTTGCCCTGTGGGTAGCGGATTATGAAGCCGTACTCCCAGCAATGCTCAGCCAGCCAGATAGCCTCCGGAGTACCGGCAAAGGAATCATCAATTGTGTTAACGTCGATAGCGAGACCTGTCTGGTGCTCTGAGTGACCGGGACGAGCTGAGAAAGTATCAGCAGTATCGGTGCCGTACTCATTTACATAGTTGTTGTAGATGGTGTTCTGGTAATCGTATGAACGGTAGCCTGATGAAAGGTAGATATTCACACCGTCCTTAGCAGCACCGCTTGCCAGCTTGTAGAACCAGTCCTTGCAGGTCGGATCGAGATCCTTTGGGTCATATGTAGCAGGGAGAGCGAATGACTTGTTAACGATAAGAGTGTCGCCCTCGTAGTGAGCTTCGGGAACATTTATCCTGGAAGGAGCAGGAGCCTCAGCAGCTTCTGCTGACCGAGGCTCTGTAGCACCTGTGTTATCTGTGGTTGTAGTCGGCTGAGTGCTGTCCTCGCCGCTTACTGTTACCTTGATCTGAACTTCCTGTGAAGGATCGCCGCCGTCTCTGAGGATGATGAAGCAGGTACCTTCAGCGATAGCCTTGATATTGCCCCACTCATCAACTGTAGCGATATTCTCGTCGCTTGATGACCACTGCTCGTTCCATTCACCTGAGCCCTCGGGATAACCCTGGACCATAGGCATTTCTGTATCGCCTACCTTGAGATCGAAGCTGTACTTGTCCAGCTTGAAGTCGCTGCTGTTAGCAGGCTCTGTTGCGACCTCTGTAGTAGTAACAGCGGTGGTAGTTGTTTCAATAGCTGTAGTAGTCATAGCTGTAGTAGTTGTAGTAGTTACCTCGGTCTTCTTTTTGCCGCCTGTAGTGCCTGCCGAGCAAGCCTTAGCGATAAGAAGTATAAGGATAAGAACGAGGAGAGCTATAACGCAGAGAGCGATAAGCTGTCTTTTTCTTATAGTTTCTCTTGACGCCTTTTTCCTTGGGCGCTGTGAATCAAAATCTTTGTTGTCCATCTTATAATGATTCCTTTCTGAGATATTTTAGAACTTGCGCATAAACTGTAACGGGACAAGCTCTTATATACAAAACACCAATAGAATCCGTGCCATAAAGCACCTTGTAATTATTATATCACAGCTTAAATAAAATGTCACGCAAAATCATATCAGAATCGAAAATTTTTACCACTTTGACATATAAACAGCACTTTTTTTGTTATATTTTAACAAAGGTGACAGCGCTTCCTCTTACCGCTGCAACTTATGCAAAAGTGATGTGATCGTGTAGGGGCCGCCTTTGGCGGTCCTCAGCTTGTCAAAAAAGTCATATATTATCGTAAAAAATAGGGCTGTCAAGGACGTCAGCCCCTACGATCTGGCTATTCTTCATGGATGCTTTTGTAGGGGACGGCGTCCTCGACGTCCCAAAATTAGTCTTTCGACAGCCTGTGGTCCGCCTTTGGCGGTCCTTGAATTATTCGGAAGGCTCTTTTATCCGTAGGGGCGCACAGTGTGCGCCCTTCCGCTTGTGGGGGATATTGTAATTTCACGGGAGACCGAAGCGGCCTCACCTACAAAAATAATTATAATCAGCAGATTTGACTTGCGTGATAAGACACTTCCCGATGTTGAAATTTGTTTTGAAACGTGGTATAATATTCTTCTGACGAGATAAATACATATTAAAGGAGAACAATAATGAGTATTTTTGATGTGTTCGACAGGATCTCTGCAAATTCAAATACACCAAAGGGTAAAATAGAATATGTGATAGCAGGCCTCGGAAATCCCGGAATGGAGTACGACAATACACGCCACAACGCAGGCTTCATGGTGCTCGATATGCTTGCTTCACAGCTGGGCGAGGATATCAGCCGCCTACGCTTCAAGGGCAAGACCGCTGAGGTGATGATAGGCGACAAGCGCTGTCTCCTTCTGAAGCCTACCACTTATATGAACAACAGCGGCGAATCCATAGTTCAGGCTCTGGAATTCTACAAGATAGACGTTGACCACCTCATAGTTGTCTGCGATGACATATCCCTTGATGCAGGCAAACTCCGCATACGCAGAAAGGGCAGTCACGGCGGTCACAACGGTCTCAGAAGCATCTGCGACCTGACAGGCAGAGACGACTATCAGAGGATAAAGATGGGCGTAGGCAAGAAGCCTCATCCCGATTATGATCT
>Ga0255346_1005283_pt1 | contig 13450 bp, 16 predicted proteins | sample wastewater_treat_FD_194410 | JGI IMG/M metagenome (GOLD analysis project Ga0255346, IMG submission 194410) | Wastewater microbial communities from Lulu Island WWTP, Vancouver, Canada - plant22 | ecosystem: Engineered > WWTP > Wastewater > Unclassified | place: Canada: Vancouver, British Columbia... | reverse complement strand
GAAAAATATGAGGCATAACTTCAAGCCAAAGATTTCCTTCAGGAATATTCTGTTTTAGGTCAAGAAGGATTTTTTCTCCATTTGTATGAGTTAGGAAAGAAGAGGAGCATGCGGACAGAACTATCAATCCTTCTGAATGTCTTAATAAAGCATCCAAATCGAATCTAGGTCTTCTGTTGAATCCTTCCATCCAGGATTCTGTTAACAGCTGTAGAATATTTTCCCACCCAGTCTCGTTTTCAGCTAAAAGAGTTATATGGTATCTGGTTTCTTTTTTTTCCTTTTCCAGCATGTTATCCACCAGATATCCCTCAAATCCATGGATTGGAATTATTCCTTCCTTTTCGCAACTTTGCTGGAATTTTATGTTTCCATCAACATTGCCATGGTTTGTGAGAGCCATATGCGTATGTCCCATCTCTTTAGCTTTTTTTGCATAATCCTCTGCTGTTCCAAATCCGTCAAGTCAAAGAAGCGAATGCTCATTGTGCACATGCAAGTGACAAAAAGGTACGCTCATTTGGCATCACCTCCTTTTCTTCAATTTTGTTTTTCATTATGCTCTCCAATGCGGTTCTGATTCTTTTATTTTATCTAGCAGTTTTTTATTCCACTCTCCCTCAAAACGAACAGCACGGTCATCAAGATAAACGTCTGCTATTGGTTTGTGTGGACTCAAATCTAATTTTGAATTTTCAGGATTATGATTAACAAAGTGATAAGGTATGCCGTTTACCTCAAGATACCTTTTTATCTGTTCTGTTTCACTTCTTGTTGTGTGGATTATTATTTTCCATCCTTCTTCATAAAGTTCGTTTATAGCTTCTCTAACTCCTTCTATTGGAGACCCAAACTTTCCTTTTCCGAAATATCCTCTGTAATCAGAAATCACTCCGTCAAAATCTATACATATGGTTTTCAATTCCTGATTCCTCCCAAAATAATTTCTGGGTGTTTTGCTATCGCATCTCTGTCCCATCTCATCATTCCTTTTTCTGTAGGATAGCTATTTAGGAACACTTTGATCTTTTCTTTTGAAATTTCTTCTTCGTAGTCGTAAGATATTTCCGGTAAATATCTGCTGTCTTCGTAAATTTTCTTACCATACTTTCTGGAAGCATAAGGCAAATCCACAAACATTTTACTCTCTGGATAAAGAGATTTGACTGCCATGTTTACGATGACATGGAATGGGTGATATATTCCAAGACAGGTTACTATCTCTTTTGGATGCAGTTCTTTACAAACCTGCTCTAAAGAATCTAACACCTCTGTGTATTTTTCTTTTAGAATTGCCCCATAATACTCCTGCTGAGCATCATATGAATTTACGCTGCTATAAAGAATAGATCTTTTCATTTTATATTCATTCATTTGGGACTCCTCCACAGGAGGAAATTCAAAATAGTTTATTCCCATGTATCTGCAAAACACTTTGCTGCTTCTCTTGCTGTTGGTGAAAATGCTGTAAAGAGTTATGTCTTCCTTAAATTCTTTGCAGAATCTGAATGCGGATATACAGCAATCATCTGGGTGCGGCTCAACAATAAGAATCATATTATTTCTCCTAACTGTTTTTTGAATTCCTCTGCTATGACTCTGTAATCGCATTTTGATGAAAGAAGATCATAATTATACTTTGCCATATCAAAAGAGTAATCAGCGTCTTTTATTATCTCGCACATTGTGCCAATATCATAAATTATTCTATTACCATTTTTGACAGGAGAAGGCAACCATACTCCTTCATATCCTCCTTCGCTTCTCCAAACATCAAGTCCGATAGGAATTGCTCCGCAGTCAACAGCTTCTATAACTGTGTATTGGGTTCTGCTGCTATTAACAAACTTTCCGCTGTGAATATAGGTCAAATCTATTCCGAAGGCGGAGTCTTTGTAAATTTCTCTGTAATCAGTATATCGTCCTCTGAAGACAGAATGGTTTCTGAATGGAGAATTTTTGATAGCTCTGAACCAATATATCCCTTTCTCTTCTCCCCAAATGTTGAATTTTTTGTGTGGATTTATAGCGTCTGCAATTTCAAGCACCTTGTCATTGTTTTTGCAGCCAGCAAATCTTGCTGAGCTTGCTATCCAGTCCTTATAATTGCTTTTATCAGATAAAGAGTCTGTGAACTCAAATGGGTGCCCAATATAAACAAGCTTCTTAAATTTCATGTTTGATTTTATCAGATCAAACTCTCTGTCCTTAAAAAATTCATAAGAGGATTTGAAAATTCTCAGTTCCGTTACTCCATGCCTTATCAGAACAAATGGAATTTTCCCCATTTTGCAGTTTATGTTTTCAAGTCTTCTTTTGTTGTTATCTGGATTCTTTTCTCCGTGGATGCCTATTGAAACCATAATAACTGCATCAGGATTTCCTATTTTTGTGTGGTTAACAAAGGAGGCTTCATAGCCTGCAAATTCAAGAGCTTTGATTAAGTATTTTGTATAAGTTATAGCTCCGCCGAAACTGCCTTCCCCAGAGCAGTTTAGCAAACTTACTTTTTTCTTTCTCCTTCTGTTTAGCATCATTACTGTCCTCCGGTCATATCTATAATAGAACCATTTACATAAGCAGGAAGATTGATTATTTTCAAGATTGCAATTGCAACCTCCTCTTTTGTCGTAAATCTGCCCATTGGTATCAATTTTAATGCATATCCATCAGCTTCTTTTTCCGACCAATTTCTCAACTCAAGAACTCTTCTGTCTATCTTTTCTGTCATCAGAGTGCCAAGTATTTTCCCGGGAGCAATTGCATTAACTATGAATCCCTTCGGTGCAAGTTCTCTCGCCATGACTCTTGTCATTTGCGCGAGCCCAGCTTTGCTTGCACAGTAAAGGCTTGTGCATCTCTGAGCTACTCTATAGGTTTGAGAACACACATTTAATATGTTTGTGTTTCTGTATCCTCTTTTGACAAGTTCGTTAACTACTATTGATGCTCCCTTCAGGTTAACATCAATCACCTTGTAGTCGCTCTCTTCAATTTCTCCTATCCAATTTAATTTGTCTATTCCGTAATTATTTATTAGGACATCTACTCTGGGATGTTTGTAACTATCAAAGAATGTTTTTGCTCCTTCAAAAGTAACGTCACTACCATATTCTGTAACGATGTAGTCGTTAAGTTTCAAAATATCTCTGATTGTTTCTCCTAATCCACCAGGATGTGTTCCTGTTACCACAGCATACTTCTTTTGCAGAACAGACACTTTTATTTTCCTCAGTTTTATGCACATGATCATTATCAAAAGATAATTCCACAGATCTACCACAGAATCCTTATCAAACCCAGCATAATGATTTTTTAGTCTTGAAAGTTTTGCGTGTATCTCTATGCATGCTCCAACAGCTCCTACATCTTTCCAAAGTCCGCCTCTGACTGTATTTTTCCTGGTGAATATTCCTCTTGCTTCTTCTCTTATGTACGAAGGAACTTTTTCTGCCAGATTGTAAATGTGAGACTGCATTTCTTTCAAGTCTGACCAGCAATAAAAATCTTTGCTTAAAAATTCAGCAAAATAAGGGAAATGGCTATCATACCATCCGTAAACCATTTCTTCTCTAAAAGAATTATCGTTGCACTCTATTGTTGCTACAAAGGAATCATACAAATCCAAGTCGGTCATTTTTTTACCTCCGGTTGATTGCTAAGAGTTCCTACTTTTTGCCAGTATTTTTTGATCTCCTTTTTTCTGTAGGTGTCTTCATACAAACCAAATTTGATTTTTATTGGGCATTTGTCAAAATTCTTCCAAGGACATGTTCCATTCTGAACACAGTAAACATCAAGAGCAGATTCTGCCCAAGGATGAACAGAGATGATGTTTTTAACCATAAGCTTTACCACGTCTTGGTATTCTCCCTGAGTTCTTATACAGAGACGCATAGCAGCCATAGTACTCATCGCTCTGAGATTTGTTTTGAAAAGTATATTGGTTAAGATATTTGTGGGAAGAATCCCTCTTGCGTCCTGTATGTTTTTACCAGAGTTGATAAGTCCACGGTATTTTTCCTTTATGATACTCATAGTTTCATGATAGACTTCATCTTCTTTGCAGCTATTTTCTGCTAGGTAGTCAAAATCCGATTCATTCACAACTCTCAAGCTTTGCTGAGCAAAAGAAGTGCCAACTCTGGATCTGACAAACTGGTGGGTGAAACCACGACTAACTCCCTCGATAAGGAAAACATAATCTACAAATTCAAGAGAAGAGCCTGTGCTACCAAAAACATAATTGATCTGTTTTTCTTTTTCTTCCTCTGGCATATTTTTTATGTCTTCAATCAAACTAGAGTGCATATCGAGTCTTGTGCTTTTGCTTAATATCAAAAGCTCTCTAGCCTCAGAGGTGTAATTAATTAAACTTACTCTCATACTTCCTCCTTGTATCAGATATTTCCATCATTTTTCTTATTCTGTCTAAATCTGGAATCAGATCGTCAACTCTCAATTTTTTCCATACAGAAAATCTTCCTAGACTGTATATACCATATTTTTCAGTAAGTGTCAAAATTATTGCCCTTCTTGCATCATCGTTTATTGGAAATATTTTGCCCATCTTTTGGATATACTGTTTTTTCTGTAGGTCTCCCACTTCTTCTATACCAAAATAACTTGACAGTTCTTCTATTTCTTCCTTTGAAGGAGCAGAATTGATAGACTCAAAAATCATTTTCTGTCCCTCAAGAGTAACTCTATAACAGCAATATGACTCTTCTGGGACATAAATTGTCTGATGAACTTCTGATTTAATAGGCACTTCAATTCTTGTTACATATATGTCTTTCCAAGAAAAATTTTCTGCAGTATCAATATCCACCATTTCCAAAAGTTTAAACACAGGAATTGTGCTTATACAGAAATCATAATCTACAGCGCAGGACTCTGCAGAAGATTTTGGCTCAAAGCTTTTCTCGAAGAAAAATCTACGAGAATCCTTTTCAAACTTCGTAACACTTGCCCCATAGACTACATTTGAAATTTCAAAATTCATCAGCAGATATCTTTTCACCTTTCCCAGATCTGATATGCTTCCTGCTGCAATGCAATCATTTATCTTTTTTGAATAAAGATTTCTCATTCTAATATCAGATTCCCAATAAAGTTTCTTGTTAAACAAACACTGTTTGTAAACATCAACTTCTTTCATATCAGCGCCAAGTATCATGCCGATTCTTGGGTCTCTAATCCTCATAACAGCTTTGTGCTTGTTCAGTTTAGATCCTTCTGGATTAGAGGACTCATAAATTGTAGGGCTGCTTGAACTAAAATATCCTGCTGCAACAGCACCGGCTATACCTGCTCCTATTATTTTTATGTTCGGCATACAGCTCCTTTCCCTTCGACCCGAGAAAACGCTGCAGGAAGATGCATACGCAATTAAAATACAGCGGTCGCTAAAGCCCGAGAGACATTTGTTCTAGCTCTTTAAATTTGTTGCAATCAATTTCTTCTTTCAGATCTTTATTGTTTGTAAAAGTCCAGAGTTGCGGAGGAAACCACATTCCTTTTATCCTGATCTTTCTGTAGTGTAACTCGCTAAGAAATTTGAGAACTTTTGATTTGCTATAATCTGTGTGTTGCGGAAATCCTCCTGCCTCTTCATCGTGATGACCAAAGGATTCTGTGAATATTAAATAGCGAGGATTTTTTGAAACTATCCTTGCTAGAGAACTAAATGGATCAAAAAAATGCTCTATCACTTCAAGGAATATAGCTACATCAATTTCTGGCAAATCTTTTTCTGTCCCATTTATGATAGTGATATTTCCAATGCCTAACTTTTTTGCTCTGAATTTTATGAATCCGCACAATTCCTTGTTTGGTTCTATACAAAAAGTTTTGTATCCCAGAGAACTAAATACCAGTCCATCTGTTCCTATTCCGCAACCCAGATCCGCTACAGATCTTACTTTTGGCAGACTTTTGAGAATTTTGATTATCTTCTTTGTCTGGTTTATTTTTGGATACTTTTTCTTTATGTGACAAAAAGCTAGCTCGTCAGAATAGTCAAGATCTGTATAAGCTTGAACATATTCCGACTCATTCCTTGGATCGCATTTTCTCCATCTTTCGGCAAATTTGATAGCTCCATCAGGAGATATGTCTTTACCAAAAAATTCTCTGTAGTGGTCTGGGATAGAAGAAAAGATATTCACCAAACTATTTTGCATAATAAAGGTTTCCCTTCTTTTCTGCAATTCCTCTTTTTGTTGCGGTGTACCAGACGTCGATGATTCTTGATTTTGCATCTTTAGCAGGGATTTTTCGCTCCTCTGCAATTTTTACAGCATCATCTATGCTGATGCCTTTGTCTCCCGCTTCTACCATTATCTCATAAAACCGCTGGCAGGACGATCCTTCTCTCCAATCTTTTTTACCTTCCTCTTTTTTTGTTTTTGGTTTTGGCTCATTCTTTTTCTCAGGTTTTGGAGCAGGCTCTGAAGCTGCATCCTCCTCTGATACGATTTGATTGTAAGTATTCCCTACAATTGCAGGTAATTCTTCTTCTCTGCTTTCAGGAACTGTTTCTGCCGCTTCAAGAAATTTCTCTTTAAGCTCCTCATATCTTTTCAAATCCGGACTAACCTGTTTTTTTGAAAGACCAGACGAATTGAGAGCTTTCACCGCTTCTACCAAAGTTTCTCTGCTTACCATTTTTGTCCTCCTTTCCTTTTTTATTTCCCTTATTTTTATTTTACTTTGTTTTAATCAAATTCGGAAATTATTTTTTTCCCTTTCCTTTCTTTCCTCCTCTCTGAAATCATATACGATCTCAGAATCAAGAGCAACCTGCCCAACTTCCAATTTCTGTAAAACAAGGCAAGACTTGTATTTGTCAAAGTCTCCATCTCTTCTAGCAACAATATTTATCCGCACGGTAGATTCATATTTTTCTAAAGGAGTTTGATTTATCGAAAACATCAAATCCACATTTGCTATTTTCCTTATGTCTTCAGCAATATCTATTTCTTCAACATATTTCTTTTTGAAGCTTGCTCTGTTGCTTTGACTGGCAGTAATTACCGCACAGTGTCTTTCCTCTGCAAGATTTTTAAGAGTTTTCCATGTATCGTCTATTCTGTCTCTTCCAATTATTCTTCCATCTTCTGGAGCAAGAATGTCTGCATAATCAATAACTATGACATCAGGAATAAATTCTTCTAAAACAAATAAATTATCTATATCGCTTTTTATATCAGAAATACATGCAGAAAATGCTGGATATGATTTTATTCTTAAAGAGTTCCCAAAGGAATCCCTAACTCCTTTTACTATTTTCAAAGTGCTGCTTTGTTTCATCTCATTTCTTCTTATTAGGGTAAACCACGTTCCAACAGAAAAATCCCTCTTTCCTCTACATGCTGTGCAAGGCTGATAATTCATTCCTCTCTTAAATTCTGGCTTGTCGCCGTCTTTGTCTAACAGTCCAACTCTGTTTGTTCTCTCCTTCTTTCTACAGGAGTCATCTTGATTTTTAAGACAATCAAAGCAAGGATACAAATAATCCTCTGTTCTCTCCCCAAAAGCAGTTAGTCTTTTTAATAGTCTGTTTTGAACTCTTCTTGAATCCATTTCAAGAGAGATAAAAACAACATTTTTCCTTTCCATCATAGCTTGGACGGCAGTCTCAATAAGCCAAAATGTTTTTCCTCGTTTAGCAGGAGCCATTATTCCAACAAGCCATCCTCGTTCAAAACAGCCTAGCATTTTACCAAGAGCTCCTGGCATGGAAAAAAGTTCACTGCTCTTATCAGCTATTGCTATAAAATACTTTTTTATCTCCTCCTCTGATAGAACATCTACCCATTCTGAAGACTCCTTTGAATATTTTTTATACTGCATCATTTCTTTCTCAGCTTCTTCAACTCTATCAAGCTCTATGAAACTGCGCAGTCTTTCACAGGACTCTTTTATCTGTCTCTTTTTAAGATATCTTTTTGCAATGTCCTTGAGATATTCAACATTGAATTCCTGCTGATTTATTTTTGAAGATATTTTAGCCAAAAAATCAGATATGATTTCTTGCTCTTCATCTTTCATGTTCGCTTTTTCTATGTTGAATATGTCTCTTATATTTTCTCCTGGGGATTTCTGATATTTTTTGTGATAGTCGATGCACCACCCAGATATTAGTTTTACAAAAGGAATTGCAAAAGAATCTTTTTTTATTTGGTTTTCTATTTCTCTTAGGAAGACCGAAGAAGATATCAGACCTGTTAGTATTCTTTCCTCTATCTCGTTGTCGACAATTCTCCTTTTAAGCAGAGCCATTTCGCCTCCTCAAAGTAAAGTGTTTTTACAAATAATTTTCATTTGGAAATGAAGACCGATAAATTGTGCGCCCAGAGCATTCAACCACTCCTTGCTCATTTAAGTATGATTTTAATTTACTTATTGCAAAATCTGAACAAAAACAGCCAGGAGACACCTTTGATACTTCTTCTCCCCAATGCTGTTTTACAGCTTCGCAAAGCATTTGAACTATTTCGGAAAATCCATTTATCCCTCTTAAGTTATATTTGTTCTTGTCATAAAATTCTTTTGCTTTTATTGAAGCTATTCTAAACTTATTCTCCTCCTCAAGACTATATTTCTGCGGCATTCCCCCAAAAACATATTCTGTGTAGAATTTTCTTATTATGTTTGTAGATTTTGGATACAAGTCTTCAACTATCGGGACAATTGTTCTTGGCTCATTAGATACATAATAGATAAACCAGCTTCTCATTTTTGCAAAACTATTGAAAAGAAAATCCTTCAGATGTAATTTTGCAAAGTCTTTCTTCTTAACAGGATCTGCAGGTTCAAACTCCGAATCAATAGCGACTAAACTGAATCTGTGAATTGATCTTTTTATTTCTTCCATAGAGAATTTTCTCGAGAAAGGTCGGTTGCCCTTGTAAACAGCATTTACAAGTGTTATTGTTTCATTAAAGTGCCTTGGCTTGTCTTGATAGGAATATATCTTTCTCAGTCCTGACTCTTCCCAGTATTCAATTATTTCTCTTGCGGTTTCTGTTATTTGTTTTGGCTTTGCTGTGTATTTTATTTCTGGTAGTGATTTTGATGCTTTGAGAACTCCTTCTGATATTCGGTCTCTATAGGACTTTTCTGGTTCTGCCGGTATGGTGTTCTGTAAGTAGGAGGATCTTCTCTTCATTTTTACAGGATTGCTGTTTACATTGTTATTTAATTCTGAGGAGCCAATGCCAATCTGCGATTGGCACTCTCCTTCTTCGAGAGAAGAAATCTTTACCTCTTCTCTCGAGAAGGAGAATTCTCTTTCTTTATCTTCTTTATTTATTCTCTCTGGTGTTAGCCCTGGTCTGCCTCTGTTGTTAGCCCTGGTCTGCTCACCTGGGCCAGAACTGGTCTGATTTATTTCAGAACGATATTCTTCTATTCTTTTTTCTTGTTCTTCGTAAATATATTTGAATTTTGTTTCTACACAATCTACAATTTTGATAGTTCTTGTTCTTCCATCAAAAGAAAGAACTTCTATGTATCCTTCTTTTTTAAGAGTTGATATGCTTGCTCCTATTGTGTCTGCTGATACTCCTAATACTGCAGCTAGATATCCGTTACTTGCCCAGCAATGTTTCTTTGGGTCATCAAGAGAATGTATCAGACTATACACAAGAATACAGGTTTTGCTGAGTTCTCTGTTTGCATAGACTTCTACAGGAATGTTGCAGTATCTCTGTTTGAATTCTGTTTGTTCTTCCATATTTTCCTCTGTCTTCGAATTTTTTGCAATAAAAAAGTGTTTTCACAGCTAATGCCAAGACCGACGGAAGGATAAAACTTGGGAAACGAAAAGTCGACGATCTTGCTTGGGGCAAGATCCGTCAAGAAGATCGGATCTTGGCATCAGCTATCAAAACACTTTTGTTTCCCATTTTTATCATTCCCTTTCAGAAGGAGCTCCCCAAGAACTTTGTCCATTCTATTATTATAAATGAATTTAGCACGTCTGCAAAACGTGGTTTGCCAAATTATTTTTTTATCCCAATAAATTCAAATCTTTACGAAGGTCTTTTACTTCTTTTTCTGTCAACTCTCCTGGGTCTTTTTTATCTAAATAGATTATTTCAACCTTGGGGACAAAGGAAGACAGTATGTCTGCAATTTTTTCTGAGTGTTTTTCTGCGTCTGAATCAAACATAACGAAAGCTCTTTTTATTTTTTTCTCATGAATGATTTTTATTTGGGAAGAGGTAAATTCTTTTCCCATAGTTGCAATGGCTCCTCTGCCAATACGCCAAACATCAAACACACCTTCTGTTATTATTGCTGTGTCATTTACGCTGTCTATATTGTATAGGCAATTTTTTATATTTACTACTGCTTTGTCATTAGGAAGGTTCTTATATTTTGGCGTTTGTTTTTCTGTTACGTCTCTTGCAACATAATTCACTATTTTGTTATCCATAATTACCGGAATTACTATTCTGAATGCAAATGGTCCCGATGGTCCTCCTGCAGATATTCCATAATAGCTTTTTATAAATTCTGGATCATAATTTCTTTTCAGAAGATAGTTTGAATATATTTTTCCGAACTCTTTTTTCGTTTTTAGCATTACCTCTTTGACATTTGATTTAGTCTTCTCTTCTGTTTGTTTTATTTTTCCTTCATATTTTGATAGTGTTCTTTCTGCTTCCTGGTATGATACCATCAGTATTTCTGAAGCTAACTTTGTCATTCCTCCTTTTCGTCCACATATCCAGCAGTGGTATGCTCCAGAATCTAGGTTTATTCCCATATGGAATGATACATCTCCACAGTCTTTGTAGGGACAGTTTATTTCAACCCATCCTTTTGAGACATTTTTCCCAGAAGTGATATATGGAATTTCATAATCATCAAGAAATGAACTTATATCAAGATCTTTCATATCCATCCATTCTGAGAATAAATAGATAGCCTCTCTATTGCATGTTCTGACAGATATCTGCCGGAGTCCAGAAAATCAACTATCACCACTGTGTTTTTGTCTTTTGTTCTTCTTAGTCCTCTGCCTATAGTTTGAAGAATAGATATTTCAGATTTTCCGCCAGCAGCATTTATTATGACATCCAAGCTTGGTATATTTACTCCCTCTTTCCAAACAGTTGTTGTTACTATGCATTTGATGTTTTTGCTGTTGAGACGATTTCTTAGAGATTCTCTTAACTCTCCTTCTGTTTCCCCAAGCACTTTTTCCCAACTATCATTGCCCATGTTCATAAGCATATCAAGATGTTCTATTCTGTTTACATAGACAAGACATGTTTTTCCCTCTTTGTTGTATTCTTCTACTATATTTGCAATCATTCGGTTTCTTACTCTGTTGTTAACAATTCCTGCATCATATATGTCTTTGTATAATCTCATGTCTTGGAGGGAATCTTTTTTAGGAACTGATACTAGTCTTACTTTTGGTTCGGACAGGAATTCTTTTTCTTTGCCCTCTTTCATAGTCGTTTCTCCTATTATTGGTCCTATCAATCCTTCGCACACAAGTTTTGCTTCTGGATTTGTAGGCGGAGTTGCTGTGAAGCCAAATCTTATTGGAGCTAAAACATTCTTCAAAATTTTGTGATATGTTCCTGTTTCAGAGGATATGTGGTGAGCTTCATCTACAATTACTATGTCGAATTTATCCCTATATGTTTTTGGATCAAGTTTGCCAAAGGTTTGCATCATAGCAATGACGATCTGTCCACTCAGATCAATTTCTCCGGCTCCTGTTTTTGATGTGTTTAGTCCCATTTTTTTGAATTCTTTTTCTGTTTGGTTTAGCAGAGATAATGTGTGGCATAAAAATAGAATTTTTACTCCTTCGTTCATAAAGTTGCTGATTATTCCTGCTGCAACAACAGTTTTACCAGATCCAGTTGGCGCAATCAAAAGACCTCTCCTTTTTTCTACGGCTTTGTTTATGAGAGAAATTTGATCCTGTCTGAATGTGATGTTTTTGATGAAAAATGATTTGTTGGGAGAAATACCAAGATAAGAATTGTTTTCTATTTCCAGAGAGACATTTACGTTTTTTGCCCAATCTGAAATTCTAGGAATGAATCCTGTAAAAAAGTAGCCTTCTCTTGTTATCATATAGTGCATGTATTTTTTTCGTATTTTTCGATACATCTCTTTCTTCCAGAATTCTTTTTGAAAACCCAGCAGAGGTTTTACCATTTCCGGATTGGTTATTTTGCTGAACACAGGATTGATTACTGTTAGTTTCATTCCCTCCTCCTTCGATTTTATTTTACTTCGCTTTAATCAAATTCGGAAACGAAATTTTTTAATTCTGCAAATGCACCATCTATTGCTTTCCTTTTCCATCCTTGCTTTCTCAGGAAGACATATATTTTGTCTTTGCTTATGATGTTGTAACGGTCTCCTTTTATTTCTCTCAGCACTTCTTCTGGTCCGTTAATAATTAGTTTTATTATGTCTTTCGCTTCTCTTGATAATTTTTCTGTCAAATCCTTTTTTATTGCAATTTTTTCCTGGCTGTCTTGATTTGAATGACTGCTAACTTCTAATTGCATATCAAGATTGTAAATTGGATTTTCTTCATAGGACACCAATCCTTGTTTCCATCCCAAATTGAATGCTATCAAATAATCAAACCAGACAAATCCTTTTCCTTTTCCCGACATTTTTCTTGCTCCTTTCTTTGTTTAGCTTGTTCCTCTCTGTATTTTCTGTATTCTGAGTTGCTTTTTAAACTTTTCAATTCTGCTGTCACATATCCACCGAACTTTTTGAACCAGTTATCAGAACCTGGGCGGCATCTTTCGTGTCGCCATGTCCCCTTTTTTATTGATATTTTTCTGTCTTTATCTTTTATTTTTTTGTCGCATACAAAGCATTTGATAACAGAGGAGCTTCTTCTTTTCATCTTGACCATTTTGATCTCCTATTTTGCTCGGTAGATTTCTTCCAATGCCAGGCTTGCTTCTCTTGATACCGACCTGCTGTTTTCCTCTGAGTGGATCAATATTTTTTTGTATGTCTCCTCCAGGATATATGTTGATAGAACTATCCTGTTTTTACTGTCTATTCTCGGTCTTCCTGTCTTTTTTTCTTTTTCTGATTTCATGTTCTCCTCCTATTTAATTTGCGTCCTCTGTCATTAAGACAAAAGAAGTCTGCCCAAAGAGAAATTTCCTTATCATCCATGAGGACAGCTTTCTTGTAGGAAAATTCTCCTATCTCTTTTGCCAATCTTTCAACTCTTTTCCTGGGAGTAGGCTCTTCCCATGCAGCTTCTCTAGCTTTCTCTACAAAGCTGAGAAAATTTTTATTCTCGTATGCCATTTTCTTGTCCTTTGGTTTCTCTGTAAATGTTGTTTGCGCACCATCCAACACATACTCCAGTAGAAAAAATCATCAAGCAGAATAAAAATATCATCGTTTTCTCCTTCCTATTTTATTTTAATTA
>Ga0255346_1005270_pt1 | contig 13484 bp, 10 predicted proteins | sample wastewater_treat_FD_194410 | JGI IMG/M metagenome (GOLD analysis project Ga0255346, IMG submission 194410) | Wastewater microbial communities from Lulu Island WWTP, Vancouver, Canada - plant22 | ecosystem: Engineered > WWTP > Wastewater > Unclassified | place: Canada: Vancouver, British Columbia... | reverse complement strand
TGTAATAGTGTAACACGAATTTATGACTTTTTCAAGGCGTTAGCCGTAAAAATCTGTGTTCGGCAAGCGTCGTTCTGGGCGTGCCTCGGTATGTTCCTCTGTCTGTATGCCCTCAGACAAATCCTCGGCCTGAGCCCTACGCCCACGCTGAATCAACTCTTGATTTTTTCGCTCGCGTTCGGAGACCGCCCGCTCTCGTTCTTCAAGAACTGTCCGCTGAGCATCAAGGGCATCCTCCCACTTTTGGAACTCCTTTTCACGCTCATCCTGTTGCTTCTGCTTTGCGGAGATACCCGCCTCGCGCTTGTCTAACTCTGATGCTCTCTTTTCGGCAGCAGCCTGCGCTGCCGCTGCATCATCAAGTCGCTGGTCAGCATACTGCTCTTTGGCGTCTGCTTCCAGCATCATGTCACTCGCAAAATCCAGTCGTTCTTTCAACTGACGCTCACGTTCAGCAACATCCTGTTCAGCCTCCATCAGCAGTTGTGCTGACTTCGCCTTGAGTTGTGGAACACTCGCCGACTTACCTTTCTTTCCGCTCCCGTCGATGTAGGGAACATGATACTTCTGGACGCTCATTTCATGGATCGCCTGATTAAGAGAGTTGATAGCAGAGCGGGATGCAAATTTCTTGCCGTTCAGGTATCTCTCTCCATCCTCGGTGACCGTCGGAACTATGGCAGCGTGACCATGGACACGTGACCATTCCCATTCCTTCGTTCTGGCTTCCTTGTACGGGTGCACCTCGTCCACGTGAACATCCATTTCCAGAAAGTCATCCCCGTACTTCGCCTTGAGAATATCCCCGACATCCTTGAACCATGCCCTAACGACCTGCGGGTCATATTCATCATCCTTCTGCAGCGCTTTAGGCAGATAGATGACTAACCCAATCATAGTGGTGTTTGCATTCTTGCCTGTGCGCTGTAGCTTGACCTTCGCAGACTCAACCTGTTCATCATATTTACGGCACTTCTGAGCAAAGCTCCTGCCGTAATATGAAAAGTTGTCTGCCGTCTTGCTCAGGTCAATGTCAGGATTATTATGTCCGTGCTTCAATCGTTGCTCCTTGTCAAAGTGCAACATCTTTCCCTTGGCCTCAGTGCCACCTTTGCACTTACAGCCCGACCATTCTACTCCTGCCATATTGCAAGCCCTCCCTTCTTCGGAATGCTCCGAATAATATTCGTGGCGTCATGCAGAGTGCATTCCTCCCGAAGGAAGGTCTTGCACTCAATACCATCGCTCCGCGTTGGTAACACTTCGCTACGCTTCGTTTATCGTGCCAGGGTGCTGCGCCCTGGACCAGCTTTCATCAGCGACGCCGCGCGCTGGTGACGATTACAGATCGTCACCGGCGTCGCGTCTCTCTCGCTGATACCATTCCCACAGAGTCAGCTTCTGACCTTCTATGGTAATGGTGCGTGACTCCATCCAGTGCTCGATATCCTCGTACTGGTAACCCTTCTGTCGAAGGTCTTCGTCCCGCTTGGCCTCGGCTTCACGTTGTGCTGCCTTGGCCTCTTTCGTGGCAAGCCTCTTTTTCTCGGCTTTCCACTTCTTGAGCTGTGCCTCGGCACGCTCAATACGCTCGTTATAATCAGTCGATTTCATAGCCATGATTTATACCTCGCTTTCTAATAAAACAAAAGGAGCGGAGACGGAGAGCAGGGTTTCACCTGCTTCATCCGTTCACCGCTCTTTCCTTGTAGGTTTGGTGGCTGATGTGGAGCGTCGCCGATTTTCACGGCGTTTTTCATTCTGGGTTTCCAACCCCCAGAAATCCTTGGTCTCGCGACCTACCACACTTGCATCCCATGAACATTTTTATTCAGTTTTCAATCTCAGTATATCCGAGAGTCCGCATAACGCAAGAGGCGGGATTAAAGGTCTCCCAGCCAGACAAGTTCAAGCGCCCCGCGAATGACCTTCTCATTGTAGCGAAGAATCATGTTCTCATAACCGTAATTGCGGATAGCCCTCTCGATATCAGAGAAATCCATATCGTCCAGAAAGCCCTTCTGATAAGCAGTCTTATCATCAGTGTCCAGATACTTGTAAAACTTCTCACGGTTCAGATGCGAAACGAACTCATCCCAGAACCAGTGAGCGAAATCCACCAACTTATCAAAGCAGGCTTGTTCGTCCTTAACCATCTCATCAAGGAACCGTTCTTCTGCTTCGGCTTTAATCTCGTCGGCTGTCTTAAATTCACCGTAGCCGTCAGCCTTTAGAATGGCAAGAACCTCATCATCGGATTTATCTGCGAACGGATCCGATTTAATGTTCTCGACAATCAAATTGTGTGCATTGACCGCATGGGTGGATAGCAACCGTTCTGCTCTCTGGAAGAGGTCAGGACGACTATTCAGCTTCCTTGCCAGCTCACCAAACGACCCTCTGACCTGACGCCATGCCCTGTACTCGGAAAAAGCATCCCCACCGAGATATCCCTCGTTCAGCATGATGTCAAAGTAGTCGGCATGAATGGGTATGATAATCGGGAAGCGCCTGTTCGCCTGTGTAGGGTCTGGGTCGCCCTCTTGAACAAGCCCGCGCAGGAAGTCTCGGTAGTCCTGTGTGCTGGTCACAATATTGACCGCATTCACAAGCCTGACATCCCCGTACTTCTTATGCTCGCGCTTGTTCTTCGGGATTATATCAATCGTTCCCAGAACGCTTTCATAACCGCCCAGCGCATCAACAAATGTGTCCGCGCGGAACTCTGACCAGATGATAACAGGCTGTCCATCATATCCGCTGAACGTGACCTTCTTCGAGCCTATCTCGAAGTAAACATCATCGTCATATTCCATGTTCGAGAACAGGGCCTTAGCCAATGAATGAGCCATCGTGTCCTTGCCTGTTCCGCTATTACCATAGATATAATAATTCACTCGGAACGGAGGCATCGGAGCGTTACGGTTCAGATACTCAAGGCGCAGTTTCTGTAGCGTGGTCAGTTCTTCTTGATAGAGAGTAGGATAGCGGTCGATAACCTCTCGAATGGTCATACCTTTGTAAAGAACAGAGTTCTTCACGTACTCCTTTTCAGAGAGCGGGCGTTCGTACTCCGTCTTGCGGAGAATAAGAGCCTCGACTTCCGTCTGCCAGTCGAAATTCGCCTTGACCTCATCAGCGCCATACTCATACTTACCCTTGAGAGCCTGATGAATGTCCGAATGACGCAGGTACTCAACACAATCAATGAAAGCTCCGCGCCCCTTCGGAATATCAACCATGTTTTCAGGTATATTCAACCATTTTGCTATCGTGCTGGCAGGATAAGCATTGTTCGCCGTCTCTATCACGATATGCCAATGGACACCTTTCGGCTTGTTGAGATCAGCGTCTGTGTATGCTCCGCGACCTGTCTCAATATCTGCCTCAGTTACAACATCTTTATCATGCTTGATATAGGCATATCTGGTGATTGTCCTATGCTTCAAGCAGGCAAGAATATTCGCTTCTGTAAAGTTCAGGCAAGCGCCTGTTTTCGGATTATATTCATATTGCAGGCAGTTGAAGATTCGACCGCGCACGGTCTTATCATTTGTCGCCTGAGTTGTAACCTTATCATCGGCCATAAAATCACCGCCTTTCGTTCCGTATTATACACATACACAGTTAAAAAGTCAATATTAACTGTGTATTTTACACATCTATACACAGTTTACACAGTTGACGGTGCGCGCCACCCACAAGCCCTTAGCGGTGGCGCGCGCTATGTACAAGCCGATTTGTTTTAGGTCGATGCGTTTTATACACAGTTGTACACAGTTTACACAGTAAGGTAAAGTTCTGTGTATAAATCTTGGTACTATGTGTTTTTACACACTTTCTGCATCAGGTGTGTATGCTAAAACTGTGTAAACTTATGAAAATGGCTGGGTTCATACATCGAGAGACGATCCGATTTTTTATCAGAACGACTTTTGCCTGTATAAACCCTGCTGTTTGAATGAAAAAACTCTCCTGTTAAACGAGAAGAGCCTGTTTTCATATAAAAAGCCGAAGGATTTCTCCCTCGGCCTTTACTGCTTACGCAGGTTAATTTTTGTTGTGTTTTAATTTTCTATCAACTTGAAATTTCTCAATGCTGCCTCGATTGCTTTCTCTTTATCAGGTGGTACTCTTGGAACCCGTCCACCTTCTTTTTTCGGCTTATTGTAGTTTTCACGTTCAATAATGCCGTGTTTTTGTTTTACTTGAGCAATATACAGATTGGAAACTTTCATACCGTTGTAGTGTTTTAATACCCAGTCCTGTATCTGACCGTATGTTGCTTTAACTGGTTTTTCAGCTCTCCAGCCGTCTTCTGTTTCTATCGTTACGGATATATGCCTTTCCGCCTCGACATGTTTCCGACATAAGAGAACAACCGTCTCAACATGATAGGTCTGGGGGAACATGTCGAAAGCGTGGATGGTTTGGACTTGGTAGCCTTTGTTGCTGAGGCGTTTGAGGTCGCGGGCGAGGGTGCTGGGGTCGCAACTGACATATATTATGTTTTCGGGTGCCAGGTCCGCGAGCGCGTCGAGCGCTTTGATGTGCAGACCCGCGCGGGGTGGGTCGAGCAGGACCAGGTCGGGTGCTTCGGGCTGTAGCAGGGACAGCAAGCCGGGCAGGATGTCCTCAACCGCGCCTTCGTACAGGCTGACGTTGTCGAAGGCATCCAGGTTGTTGGCAAAGTCGTAACAGGCGGATGGCGTGGATTCAATGGCGATGAGTTGGCTAACCATGGCTGCCAAAAACGCGCTGAACAAACCCGCGCCGCTGTAGAGTTCCAGCACTTTGTGGGTCGTGATGCTTTTCGTCAGGCCGATGACGTGTTTCACGAGTTCTTCACAGACGGCATTGTTGATCTGAAAAAAAGAGCCCGGCGAGAGCGTAAAGTCTTTATCCAAAATGCGATAGTGCAGCTGGTCGGTGCCGGCGAGATGATGGTAGTTTTGTTCAGCGTCCATGTAACCAGCGGAGACTTCAAGCTCCACGGTAAGTTCCGGGGGCAGGGGGTCTTCGCCTTCAAGGAGCACAAAACATTCGCCGTCGCTGTCTTCGCGGAAGGTGACGCGCTTAATGCCACTTTCGGGGTCAAGGTTGATGGTATTTAGCAGAGCATTGAGCCCGGGCATGGCAATCTCGCAATGTTTGATGGGGAGAATGCCGGTGTTGTCGGCGCGCATAAAGCCAAGTTCGCCATCTGGGGTGACATGGCATTGAATTTGGTTGCGATAGTGCCAGCTTTGGCTGCTTTGGGTGATGTGGCTGAGTGCCTGGGGATTGATGCCAGCAATGCGACTGAGTTGGTCGCGAACGGTTTCGAGTTTGGTTTCGAGCTGCTTTTGGTAGGGCATGTGTTGGTAATGGCAGCCGCCACAAACCGTGAAATATTCGCATCGTGCGGGAATGCGATGGGGTGAGCTTTTGTGCCAGCTGAGCGCGGTGCCGCGGGTGAAACGGGCTTTTTCTTCCGTTATCTCAAGGGAGATTTCTTCATCGGGCAGGACGAAAGGCACGAAAACGGCACGGCCGTCTGAAAGGCGACCTAGTCCATCGCCACCGTAGACTAGTTTTTCGATTGTGACTGAGTTGGGCATAGCACTCCTTGATGCGCTTGGGCTTTTGCAATGTTTGTGTTTATTTTACCCGTGAGAATGGAATATAGGCGAAAATGATAGGTGTATTGCGGTGCGAAGTGGCGCTTTTACGTGGTCAGGAGACCACGTCAGAACGGGGTGGAAAACGTCGGCGAGACGCCTCCGCGAACGGATCTTAGTGATTTGGTCTTTTTACGTGGTCGGGAGACCACGTTAGAACGGGTTGAGAGACCACGTCAGAACGAGATGAGAGACCATGTCGGAAAGTAACGGGGATGTACGTCGCTGGGAAGCCATGCATCAGTGGAAAAAAGCGCAGATGTTATGGGCACTAAGCGGTATCATGTAAAATTGAATTCGTAACGGATTAATAGCAATTTAATAGTTATCGCATATCCTTAAGGAATACGATTGCGGAGGCACCTATGACGACAACAGATAAACCTATCAGGAAAAAGAAAAAGCGACTAAGCGGATGGTGGATAGTCCTCATTATCGCCGTATTGCTGGCGGGCTTTTTCACTGTGAATAACTACATAAAACGACAACGCGCGGAACAAACCATCAGTCAGCTGAAAACAGTTCCTTATCAACGGGACACACTCGTTTCCACCGTCAGTGGTTCCGGAACAGTACGCGCCAGGCAATCGGCGGTGCTGGTCTGGCAGTCCAGCGCTTATGTAGGCGAGGTCTTGGTTGAAGTCGGCGATGAGGTCAAGGCGAATACGCCACTCATGCGTTTGGATAAAAACCGCCTGCCAGTCGATATTTTGCAAGCTGAACTCAACAAACTGGATATTGAAAGTAAGCTGGAGAATTTGGAAAGCGATACCGATTTACAACGGGCGCAATTACAGAGCGATATCGCGACCGTGGAAAAGAACATCCGCAATCTGCAAGACCAAAAAGACGCGCTGACGCTAAGGGTTTGCGAGGAATATCGCATCACGAACCTGCAAAACGCGTACGACAACGCGCTGGCCAATTACGAAGACTGGCCAACGCAAGCCAGATGGATAGCGGTGGAGAACGCCCGACAAAACCTGGCTTTTTGCGATCCGCAATCGATTGCCGACGAGATGAACGTGCTTGACCGGCAACTTGCTTTACAGGAAGAAGTTCTGGCGGGTTATGAGGCAAATCTCGAAAAAATTGCAGACGGACCCGACCATGACGTAGAAAAACGTTTGCAGGGCCAGCTTAATTTGGCGAATAAACAATTAAGCCAGCAGGAAATTCTCGCGCCGTTCGCCGGCACAATTACCGAACTGAGCATGCAGGTGGGCGATGTAGTTAGTCCGGGAAGCCGAGCAGTGCAAATGGCGGATTTAAGCGCGCTGTATTTGGACGTGCCTGTTTCGGAAGTGGATATCCCTTATATCCAGGTTGGGCAGTCCGCGGAACTCATTTTTGACGCCTTTTTTGAAGATACTTACCAGGGCGTGGTGAGCGAAATCGCCAGTGTGCCCAACCTGGCGGGTGGCGTGGTGAATTACAACGTGACCATTTTGATGCAAAGCGGCATGGATAAAGTCAAACCCGGTATGACGGTTGGTGTGAACATTCTCACCGAGACCCGCGAAAACACCTATGTTGTGCCGGCTGAATCGGTCTTTACGCGCGATGGCAAAACTTATGTCTATGTGCGTCGCGATGGCCGACCGGAGATGGTCGAAGTGAAAATCGGCGCTTATTCAAGTCAGTCGATTGAAATTCTGGAAGCGGACATCCAAGATGGTGAAGCGATTTATATCTCGCCGCCGGTTAGTTTAATCGAAAGCTTTATGCGCATGGGTGGTGGGCATGGCAGATAAACCGCACGTGGAACCGGTTATCCGGGTACGTGGCATGACCAAAGACTTTCAGATGGGCGAAGATATCGTCGTGCGCGCCTTGCGGGGTATCGACCTTGATATTTATCCCGGTGAACTGACCACGATTATGGGGCCGAGTGGTTCAGGAAAATCGACCTTGATGAATATGATCGGTTGTCTTGACTCACCGACCAGCGGTGACTATTACCTGGATGGTGTGCTGGTTTCAGAACTGGAAGACGATGAGCTGGCCGAAGTGCGCAACAAAAAAATCGGTTTTGTTTTTCAGAAGTACAACCTTTTGCCACGCATTTCTGCCATCGAGAACGTGGCACTTCCTTTGCGGTACAGCGATGATACCAGCAATATGCGGCAACGCGCGGAAGAAGCTCTGATCGCGGTGGGACTGGAAGACCGCATGTTGCACAAACCCAACGAACTTTCGGGTGGGCAACAACAACGCGTGGCGGTGGCGCGGGCTTTGGTTAACAAGCCGGCGATCATTCTGGCAGACGAACCGACTGGAAACCTTGACTCAAAATCCGGACAGGAAGTGATGGATTTGCTTTTGAAACTCAACCACGAAATGAAAACAACGATTGTCATCGTCACCCATGACGCTGATGTCGCCGCACAAACACGACGGGTGATACGCCTGTTTGATGGCTTGATTGTGAGTGAGGACTAGCGCGATGAACTTTTTTCAGGCAGTAAAAGAAGCTTTTAGCAGTTTAGCAGCCAACAAAATGCGCTCCTTTCTCACCGTTTTGGGCATCGTTATCGGTGTGGGTGCGGTCATCGCGGTTTTGTCAATCAGCCGTGGGGCTGAGGCGAGTATTATCGGGCAGATTGAGTCGATTGGCACGAATGTTATCTATGTTATGCGGGGAAATCGCGCGGAAGACGTTAAAAACCCCAGGCATCTCACTTTGGCGGATGTTGAAGAATTGAACAACCGTTTGCGTGCGCCACATGTGCGCTGGGCGTCGCCGATGATGAGCGAGTTTGCCACGTTTAGTTTGGGGAGCGAAAGCCACGATGCTGGCGTTGTGGGAAGTGTGCCGGTGTATCAGCACACCATGGACGTGCGGCTGTCGGAAGGTGAATTTTTTACGGAAGATGACGTTGATTCGCGACGCGCGGTGGTTGTTCTGGGGCCGGACCTGGCAAAACGCCTGACCGGCAGAAGCAGCGAAGTGGTGGGGATGAGCGTGCGCATCAATAATTATCCGTTCAGGGTTATTGGCGTGAGCGAAGCAAAGGGTGGTAATCAGTTTAACAACCCGGATATGCAAGCCTATATTCCGATTACCACGATGCAAATGCGCATTTCACGGCAGAGCGTGTCTGACTCGGTGAGTATCATCATGGTGCAAGCCCAGGACGCTGAATCGGTGGATGACGCGATTAGTGAGACGCGGGCGGTTTTGCGCGCGCGGCATCGGCTGACTGCCAAACAGGCCGATGACTTTACGATTACCAACCAGGAAGACATCCTGTCGATTGCCAACTCGGTTACCAACATTCTGACCATCTTTATGGCGGGTATTGCGGGCATTTCGCTTTTGGTGGGCGGGATTGGCATCATGAACATCATGCTTGTTTCGGTAACGGAGCGCACGCGCGAGATTGGCTTGCGCAAAGCGCTGGGTGCGCGCAAGTCGGATATCAAACTTCAGTTTTTGACCGAGTCGGCTTTATTGAGTGTGCTGGGTGGCATCTTGGGTATCGTAGTGGGTTGGGTGCTGGGCCTGGTGGTCAGTCGAATCGCTTCCAGTTATGGCACGCCGCTGGTGGCGGTTGTGGGTATCGACGCGATTTTGCTGGCAACGCTCTTTTCGCTGGCGGTTGGCTTGTTCTTTGGCATTTACCCTGCCATCCGCGCGGCTAATCTCGAGCCCGTTGAGGCTCTAAGGTATGAGTAGGTGGGAGTTGATGTCTGGAGTTAATTTTTCCTGAAGATAAAAAGAAACTCATGTGCAATTAATAAAAAGTTGTGTTTTATGCTTGCAGTTTTCCAGTAACCTGTCGCTCGACAGTTATGCTGTTCCTTGATAATGACTTCCTTAGTCTTGAATCCAACTTCTTCAAATATTTTCATTACTTCAAAGCTCATCGGAATAATGTGTCCCTTTTTTCTTGTGTCTCCCATTAATACAGCACAAAACTTTCCTTTTTTAAGCACTCTAAAGCACTCTGATGCAACTGGTTTCATTTGAATTAAAAAATCGCTCACACCAAGATTTGAAAGGTCTTCTGGAATGTCCAACTCTAAATCTTTACTATACTTGACCATGTCTGCATAAGGTGGGTGAGTACAGATTAAATCTATACTTTCCGAAGCAACAAAATCTAGTTTCCTGGCATCTCCTTTATGGATAGCAACTTTGCCATTGGCACCATCATATTCAAAGTTAATCTTCTCATGACAACGTTCTATAGCAACTTCATTTATATCTACACCAATAATGTCCCTATTCAAAAGCTTTGCTTCAACAAGCGTTGTTCCACCACCGGCAAACTGATCAAGAATTAAATCCCCCTCGTTAGAGTAGCGTAAAATAATATTTCTTGGAATATATGGAGACCAATTTCCTCGCCATTTTGGATCGTGAGTAGCCCAATCACCGCGTTTTGGGAAACTCCAAACCGTTGTCATTTCAAGCTCGAAATCTTCTGGTTCCCACTTTTTTATTCGTTTATTAGCCATTGCCATGACAATTTCTAAATTGGTCAAAAATGCCATTTTCGAGATCATTGATATTGAATACTGTTTTTAAGCTTTGAAAAGCATTCCTCAAATCTTTTTTGGCATTCTTCCAACCTTTTCCATCTGTAATCCAAACAAATGTAAAACCTTTAATGTCTTTAGCTTGTAAACCAAGAAGGGCATAACTTTTGGCAGTTTCATTCAATTTTGACCCGCTACTTGTATAAAAATTGGTTTCAATTCCATAGACTTGATTTGTAGTTCGTAAAACAAAATCAAATCGCTTTCTGGATTGGTCCATCTTTTCAAGGTTCGGTACATCAATGTTCCAATTAGCAATAGCGTCTATCAAAAAACTTTCCTTAAGATAGTCATCCTGATACTTATAACCACTTTTAATTAAATAGCTTTCAACTAAGCTCTCCATTTTTTTGCCACCTCGATTCTTTCGGCGGTTCGAATCAAGGCCAGTTTCTACCCCTAGTACATAATCAACAAGATTATTAACTATATGGTTGGATAATAAATCAAACAAACCTGTTTCTCTGCAAAAATACTTATACTGTTCTACAGAATAATTCATCCGATCAAACTGGTAAATAAAAGTACCGTTCTCATCATTTGCAATAATTTCATTATTTCGCACCGCGAGAAGTATAGGAATGCATCTTAGGGTTTCAGGGTATTTTTGAATAATCTTTTCAAAATCACTTTCAATGGTACGAGAGCCAATTAAGGAGCTTAGGATATTTAACTCAATCTTTATTTGCTCAACATTTCCTGTAATTTCATGAAAATCAGCATAGTATTTATAACTGTTTAAACTCGGTGTAAAAGTTTCAAACCATGCGTCAAAATCTCTTTTCATAATTATCCTCAATGGCTACTAATCAACAGTTCGTTTATTTTTCCTCTTAGACTCGCATCACTATTGATAATGCGTGTTGCAGAAACACGTTTAATTGCAAGTTTCGAATATAATTCCTCAAAGAAATCATCTTCAGGATTTACGTTTTTGGGATCCGAATTGCTTGCCAAAATATAAGAGCCTCTGGCGGACAACCGAGTTATAAATGTTGCTAATTCAGCTTGATCTTCATCTGAAAACGAGTCTTTTGTATAGGCTGTAAAACTTGAACTTGCATTCAAAGGACGATAAGGGGGATCAAAATAAACAAAAGTGTTCTCATCAATGAAACTATCTGATTCTAGGTAATCAGCACAGACAATTTGGACGTTCTTTAGTCCGCGGGAAACTTTTAAAAGATTCTTGGAATCACATATTAAAGGGTTTTTATAAGAACCCATTGGAACGTTAAACTCGCCTTTTGAGTTAACCCGATATAGACCATTGAAACAGGTCCGATTTAAGAAAATAAAAATTGCCGCTAACTCAACCTGGTTAGATTTTTGTTTGTTGAGTTTGTTAAATATATCTCTTTTTTCGTAATAGTATTTTTTTCGCTCATCTAATGAAAGTGGGATAAATTCAGATTGGAATTGATATAGTAATTTAATTAATTTATCAGGTTCACCCTTTAAAACTTTATAGGTGTTAATTAACTCGGCATTTATATCACTGATATAAACCTGATCTAAAGCGTAGTTATTTAATATATCAAAAAGTACCGCTCCACCACCAACAAATGGCTCAGCATATTTCCGTATTGATCTCCCAAGTTCTTTCGGATATTTTTTCCTAAGTTCATTTAAGAGCTGTCCCTTACCGCCAGCCCACTTCACAAAAGGTCTCATTTTTTACTTTCTTTTTTGAATATGAGTGTTGATTTGTAAAAATACTATTCTTGCTTGTCTACATTATATGCTATATTCAAAAAAAGAAGTTAGAAAAAACCATTTACATAAAAAAAGAGAGCCTGTTGAGGCTCTCTTAGTGTTTCATTTTCGAAACGAAGCTAATTTTAGTACATTCCACCAGGAGGCATGGCGGGGGCGGGGGCCTCAGGTTCGGGGATGTCGGTAATCAGGGCTTCGGTGGTCAGAATCATAGCGGCGATGGAAGCGGCGTTTTCAAGCGCGCCACGGGTAACCTTGGCGGGGTCGGTAACACCGAGTTTGATCATGTCGCCATAGGATTCGGTAAGCACGTTGTAACCCAGGTGCTTGTTGCCTTCTTCTTCTTGTTTCTGGCGCACGTTGGCGAGCACAACTGAACCGTCCTGGCCGGCGTTTTCGATGATGCGGCGCATGGGCATGGTCAGCGCATGGCGCACGATGTTGACACCGATTTGCTCGTCGTCTTGTTCCATCTTGAAGTTCTCGAGCGCGGCAATCGCGTTGACGAGTGCCACACCGCCACCAGGCACGATACCTTCTTCAACAGCGGCACGAGTCGCGCTGAGGGCGTCTTCAACACGGTGTTTCTTTTCTTTGAGTTCGGTTTCGGTGGCAGCACCAACACGGATAATCGCCACGCCACCGCTCAATTTAGCCAGGCGTTCCTGCAGTTTTTCGCGATCATAATCGCTGGTGGTGTTTTCGATTTCCGCGCGGATTTGCTCGATGCGTCCCTTAATCGCGCCGGTATCACCTTTGCCGTCCACGATGGTGGTGTTGTCTTTGTCAACGGTGACTTTTTCGGCGCGGCCGAGGTCTTCGATGGTTGCGGTTTCGAGTTTGCGGCCGGTTTCTTCAGAAATGACGGTTGCGTTGGTGAGGATGGCGATGTCTTGCAACATGGCCTTGCGGCGGTCGCCAAAACCAGGGGCTTTCACTGCCACAACGTTGAGCATACCGCGGATTTTGTTGAGAACCAGGGTAGCCAAAGCTTCGCCGTCGATATCTTCAGCGATAATCAAAAGTTCGCGTTTGCCGATCTGCACCATTTTCTCGAGCAGGGGCACGATGTCGGCAGCAGCAGAAATCTTCTTGTCGTAAATTAAGATATAGGGGTCTTCGATGTCAGCAAGCATATGCTCGGGATCGGTAACGAAGTAGGGGCTGATGTAGCCACGGTCGAACTGCATACCGTCAACATATTCGGTCTCGAATTCGAGGCCTTTGGATTCTTCAACGGTAATCACGCCGTCTTTGCCGACTTTGTCCATAACGTCAGCGATGAGGTCACCGATTTGGGTGTCCTGGGCTGAAACAGTTGCCACAGCGCCGATTTCTTCTTTGGTTGTGATGGCAATTGCCTGTTTGTGGATGGCTTGAGAAACGACCTTGGTGGCAGATTCGATGCCACGTTTGAGCAGCATGGGGTTTGCACCGGCGGCAAGATTCTTGAGACCCTCGGTCACGATGGCATGTGCCAAAACGGTTGAGGTGGTGGTGCCGTCGCCAGCGATGTCGTTGGTCTTGGTGGCTGCTTCTTTAAGCAGTTGGGCGCCCATGTTC
>Ga0255346_1005264_pt1 | contig 13494 bp, 13 predicted proteins | sample wastewater_treat_FD_194410 | JGI IMG/M metagenome (GOLD analysis project Ga0255346, IMG submission 194410) | Wastewater microbial communities from Lulu Island WWTP, Vancouver, Canada - plant22 | ecosystem: Engineered > WWTP > Wastewater > Unclassified | place: Canada: Vancouver, British Columbia... | reverse complement strand
ATCGGGTTGATATCCAAAGCATTGCTGAAAGCCTCTTTTGCTTCATCATACCTTTTGCATACCGATGCAATATCACCAAGAAGGTACCAGGCATCATATGAATAAGGAGAGAGCCTGGTTGCCCTGGTTGCAGAACTGAATGCATCATCCCGTTTGCCAAGCGCAAGCTCTGCACGTGCTTTATGTATCCAGGTTGTTGAGTCATCAGGATCAATTCTGGTTGCATTATTAAACCGGTAAAGGGCCTCCTGGTATTTTCCGGATTGCATCAGCAGAAATCCCACATTGGTGATGGTGATTGCATCATCCGGGCGAAGTTTTAAGGATTGATTAAAGGCATCAAAGGAAGCTTTGAAATTTTTCATGTTGGCATATGAGAATCCAAGATTTGACCATGCATCTGCATTACTCTGGTTTTCAAGTAGTGCCCCCCTGGAGACTGCGGCTGATTCGTCAAATTCGCCAAGCACATTCTGAACACGTGCAAGTGCCACGAGAAAGCTGATTTTTTTTGGATCTTCACTGACAAGCCTGGCATAAATCTCCTTAGCCTCTTTGTACTTCCTGATCTTTTCAAGAAGTCCGGCCTGGATGAAAAGATTGTCCTTGTCATCCGGCACAAGGCTGTTTAACTGCCCATAAGCTACTGCAGCCTCTTCCAGCCGGTTTGATAACCTTAACATCTCCCCAAGCCTTTTCCATGATCTGGCATCTTTCAGGTTTATCTTCAGGGCATTGTCATATGCCTTTGCAGCTTCATTAAATCGTCCGGAATCGAACAGGATCTCTCCTTTTTCAACATAATATTCGTAATTCCGGGGGCTGATATTTATTGCCGTACCATATTCTATAAGTGCCTGTTCTGTCTCGTTGTTTGCATTATATATCCTGGCAAGGCCTGCATGGGCAGCAGCATTGTGTGGATCAAGGCCGACTGCATTTTTAAAATCATCAAATGCTTCTGCCAGGTCTCCTTCCCTGGCGTGGACTTCACCTCTTCCTACCAGTGCAGAGCTGTTTTTCGGGTCAAGCACGAGAACATGTGTAAACCCGATGATCGCTTCTGTATTCATCGATTCGTTGGCCAGAAGCTCTGCTGTCTTAAGCCATAGAGCCGTGTCTGATGAGTTTAGCCTGATCGCAGCATCGTAAAGGGTTAATGCCTCCTGGACACTTCCATTCTGTTCTTTCTCCACGGCAAGGCAGGTAAGGTTTTCAGAGATGTTGGTCACATCAATCGGTTTATCCTCAATGCATCCGCATGCAAGGAAAAAACATGTGATCAAGGCAGGTAAAAGTACATATTTCAGACACTTCAGTGTGTAATAATTCGACATTCCAATCAGTAAAAAAGTTAAAATCCGGTATTGTACGGGACACTTTTTACAAGGTAATATGCCCCGTTAATATCAAGTGTTTCTTTATATCCGCGTTCGGTCAGGTAACCTTGAGAACTGTTATAGAGCGTGATCTCGTTTGCCGTGAACGAGGCACTACCTGTCGCACCGTCAGCTCCTGATGGCATTTTAACCCGGTTCCTGGGCTCCGGGTACCATCCTTCCGGGACTTCCTGCCTGATTCCGGTTCCACGCTCATGGACTGTTATGTAATCCAGCACGCGGTCAGTGCTTCCCCAGGCGAAATCTGTCATCTGACCCCTGCTCGTATTCAGGTATTCTTCCATAGGTGTTTCATATGTGTAATTTGAGTACAATGTGAGCGACACATCATACTTACCAGGTACACGATACGTGTAAACAGGGTTTTTTTCGGTCGATGTGTTCCCGTCACCAAAGTCCCATAACCTGGCATCTGCAAACCCGTAGCTGACATCGTAAAAATGTACCCTGAGAGGCGCATCCCCTTCAGTCCGGTCAGATGTAAAATCTGCTGCAAGTGTTGAGATGACAAACTCGTCATACGAAGGATGACACCCTCTGGTAAAACCTGGCGGAGAGGGAAGCATTGATGGTTTTAATGTGTAAGCAGCATGCACCATGGTGCACATCATTATCATGATTATAAAAAACCCGAGTAGGTATCTCCACCTGGATGATGTCATAGTTTAATTCCTGAGGTATAGGTAAAGGACTTCATAAAGTTTACAATTGCGCCACTCACCATCGAGTGGTCACGCCATTCATTCCTTGCTGATTCATTCTCTGCCGTTCCCGTTCCTTCAAGGATAAAACCCCTGAAATCTGTCATCACCGTACCGATGGCAGCATCAGTCCCGTTGACTGGAGCAATGCTGACCATGTACTCGATCCCGGCCGGGGCACCATCCCCGGAAGTTGCACGAATTTTCAGCTTTGATTCCATGGCAAGGGACTTCATGTTTAAAAGGCTCGTTTTTCCACTCACATGGTCGTCAAAAGCAGGTGATGAGGCATAGTGATCTGCTGATACGAGAGTCGGGATTATTGTTATAAAAAATATTGCGAAGATGATAACGCGAACCTGCGCCATGGTATTCACGCCCACAGGTTAGTCAGCGTGTCCTAATATGTTTCCTCAAAGAGGTTTTAAGTTGGGGAAAGTCCAGAAGTCACCATAAATGATTTCCCAAAGGTGAAAATCTGTCCATCAACTGTTGTTTTGTCATTCATCGTCTTGGTTGAGGCAAATTCCGTGATATTGGTCGGTGCACCTTCTTCATTGCTCATCGCAAATTCTGTACTTGCTGTTCCGGCTGCATAGGGTATGCCTGATGACATATCAGGATGAATGCCGATGAGATAACGAAGCTCGGCAGGTATTGTATTATCGGTTCCGACTGATCGGGCCCTGGCCATAGTTGCTATCTGCCCTGTGGTCATCTCAACAGCAGATGCCCCTTTATAGTAACTATTGAATCCGCCGACATAATCGCCAATGATCTCAGCAACAAGAGGGTTCCGAACGTTTTTTTCCATACGGGAGTAATTACCGGAGGTGAACATCTCAAGCGAATCTGATGAAGCCATCTTACTTCCGATCTCAGGATCAGTGAGATAGGTTGAGACTATCTTTGAGTCAACATTGAAAGCTCCTTTCTGCTGTGGACCCTCATCAATCTTCAGACCCTTGCTCTGCGCAAGATATCCCCCGTTAGTGGCCATATCGCTCTTGTATATGACTGACGACACCCTTTCGCCATCATAAAGGAACCCGCCTTCATGACCTCCATGACTGCTTGTTTCAAGCTGGTACATCTGGTGGGAGGACATTGATCCAATTACTTCAAGGTACGTCTCAGATGGTATCTGCCTGTTTGTCGTATTTGTCCCGTTTGGAAGTATATCTGCCGTTGTAACGGCAACAAACGATAAAAACAGGCACATACATAATAACGCAGAAGTTTTCTTATTCATGGACGACACCGGCATTGTCTTCATAGTTATTGGAATGAGTACTATAGAACATTGACGGAAAAAGAAGACGCCCAGATCGGAATTCGAATCCGAGTCGTCGGCGTGACAGGCCGACATGATAGGCCCCTACACTATCTGGGCTGGGCATATCCCGCCTCCCGGATTTGAACCGGGGACATCGCGGTAGCTGCGCTCTTGCCTCAAACGGCAAATCAGTCTACAGCCGCGCACTCTACCAGTCTGAGTTAAGGCGGGAATGTGCTCTATAAGGTGGTTAACACAATCATATATAGTTATCTATGCGATTACAAGATCAATGATCTTCTTTTTTCCCATTGCATGCCTTGAAAAGCCCTTACCGAAAAAGCTCTATTACAAGTCAAACGGAATATATAATCACAGGTAAGTCTTCATGACGGGAGTTCCAGATATTCTTTGGCTTGAGGAGATCCGTAAAGAGGATATTCCATCAGTTGGCGGTAAAGGTGCCTCACTTGGGGAGATGGCCTCTATAGGGCTCCCAGTTCCTCCGGCTTTTGTCGTTACCAGTCAGGCATTCAGACGGTTTTTAATCAGGACAGGACTTGAAGATCCTTTATATTCAATCCTGGAATCACTGGATGTCGATGATAATGATGCGCTTGAATCTGCGGCAAAAAAGGCCAAGGATCTGATTCATGAGGCAAAGATGCCTGATGACCTTAAGAGCGAAATCAGGATCGCATACGAGAAACTCTCCCGGACAGGTGACATCGTCGCTGCCCGGTCGAGTGCAACAGCGGAAGATCTTCCAGACGCAAGTTTTGCAGGACAACAGGAGACTGTTCTTAACATCAAAGGGATTGATAACCTTTTAAAGGCAGTCCAGGTCTGCTGGGCATCGCTTTACGGTGCAAGGGCAATTTACTACCGGGTAAAACAGGGTTTTGATCATCATTCTGTGAACATTGCAGTCGTGGTTCAGCAGCTCATCCCTTCTGAGAAGGCAGGGGTGATGTTCACCTCCCACCCGGTTACCGGGGAATCGCTTGCCATCATCGAAGGGTCCTGGGGCCTTGGTGAATCTGTTGTGTCAGGGACCGTTTCTCCGGATAATTATGTCTTTGATCGCAGGCTTGAACGAATCACGGACCGGCTCATCTCTTTGAAAAACGTTGAGATTGTTGCTGATGGCAACTATGGAACCATCACGCGGGAAGTGGAGAAGTCACGGCAGGAACAGCAGGTGCTATCGGATGACGAGGTAAGACGGCTTACAACCTATGGTATTGTATCTGAGGAGCATTATGGCGTTCCACAGGACATGGAATGGGGAATCGTCGGTGATAAGATCTACATTCTTCAGTCCAGGCCGGTTACAACAATCAAAGGTCCGGCTGGTGTAAAGGAAGATACAAAAGCTGGTTCTGTCGAAACCGTCATCTTACAGGGGCAGGGCGCGTCTCCTGGTATTGCCAGTGGTCCGGTCATAATTGTTGATGATGTCAGGGACATCGGGAAGGTAAAAGAAGGGGATATTATGGTCACCCGGATGACCAACCCTGACATGGTTCCTGCAATGCGCAAGGTTGCAGCCATTGTGACAGATGAAGGAGGTATGACATGCCATGCAGCCATCGTCTCCCGCGAACTTGGAACACCGGCTGTTGTAGGCACAAGAAAGGCCACGCAGGTCCTGACTGACGGACAGGTGATCAGTGTTGACGGTGAAAAAGGTCTCATCTATGACGGGGTTATCGCGCAGGTCGCACCAGATCCAGGGGCTGCCCAGGTCCAGGCTGCCTTCGCGCCTTCAAAGATCATCACAGCAACGTCGGTCAAAGTCAATGTTTCAATGCCAGAGGCGGCAGGTCGTGCAGCTGCAACCGGTGCTGACGGCGTCGGGCTTCTCAGGATTGAGCACCTTATTCTTGGTCTTAATAAAACCCCTGACTGGTATATCCGGAACCAGCGGGAAGAGGATTTCATCTCTGAACTAATGAGCGGAATCAAGGTTGTTCTTGATGCTTTTCCAGGAAAACCGGTCTGGGTCAGAACCCTTGACGCACCCACAGATGAGTTCAGGAATATGCAGGGTGGAGAGACCGAACCAATAGAGCATAACCCAATGCTTGGGTGGAGGGGTATCAGGCGTGACCTTCAGCGCCCCGCCCAGTTCAAGCTTCAGATTGACACTTTTAAACGGCTCTGGGATCTTGGATATGATAATCTTGGGATAATGTTCCCAATGGTATCACACCCCCGTGAATTTATCCAGGCAAAGGAACTCTTCAGGCAGGCCGGTGTGGACGTAGAGAACGTGGACCTTGGTGTCATGATAGAGATTCCTGCAAGTGTAGTCCTTATTGAGGATTTCATAAAAGCTGGAATTAAATTTGCATCTTTTGGAACCAATGACCTGATCCAGTACACCATCGCTATCGACCGGAACAATGAGAATGTGACAGACATGTACTGGCCACGTCACCCGGCTGTCCTTGCCCTGATCGATCATGCCATCCAGGCCTGCAGGAAAGGCGGGGTTGAGATCTCAATCTGCGGTCAGGCTGGCAGTGATCCTGACATGGTCACCTGGCTTGTTGAACATGGTATCACCAGTGTTTCATCCAACATAGATGCAATCGCAAAGATCCGTGAGACTGTGGCAAGGACAGAGCAGCGGATCATCCTTGATGCGGCGAGAAGACCATATGGATGCTGAAGGCCTGTCAGCCGACGAACTCTTCTGTTTTTTAAAGGCAAAACGAAAAGAGGATTATTCCTACTCCAATATCCTCTCGTCCATGTGCACATCGCCCCATCCGGTGGCAGTAGAGGCACACAACCTCTTTATGGAGACAAATCTTGGCGATCCAGGGTTGTTTCCAGGGACTGCAGATCTTGAGGACCGGCTAATCAGGTGGTTTGCAGATCTTTACAATGAACCATCTGCCGGAGGATGCACAACATCCGGGGGGACTGAATCAAATATCCAGGTGCTCAGGTTTTGTAAAAAAACAAAAAACGTGGAGAACCCAAATATCATCGTTCCTGCATCGGCCCATTTCTCTTTTGAGAAAGCCTGCGGGATGATGGATATTGAGATGCGGATCGCCCCGGTGGATGAAGAGTTCAGGATGCGGACCGATGCAGCCGGAGAACTCATTGATAAGAATACCTGCTGCATTATCGGTGTAGCCGGAACCACGGAGTATGGAGTTACCGATCCCATCCCTGCCCTTGGAAAAATTGCCGGACAGGAAGGAATACACCTTCATGTCGACGCGGCATTTGGCGGTTATGTGCTGCCCTTCATTGAAAATGCACCAGCCTTTGATTTCTCTGTTCCTGAAGTCGGGTCTATCTCAGTTGATCCACACAAGATGGGAATGAGTACAATCCCGTCCGGTGTCCTGATGGTCAGGGATGAGAAGGTCTTTTGTAACCTTCTCGTAGAGACGCCCTATCTCACAACAAAGCAGGCATACAGCCTTACTGGAACCAGGCCTGGTGCATCGGTTGCCGCTGCATATGCTGTCATGGCTTACATGGGGAGAAGAGGGATGAAAGCCCTTGTATCTGGCTGCATGGAAAATACAAGGCGCGTGATTGAAGGTATGGAAGCGTTTGGTGTTCAAAGAAGAGTGACACCTGATGTCAATGTTGCAACTTTTGAGCATGTAAGTGTCCCATCCCCATGGATCGTTTCTTACACAAGAAGAGGAGATCTGCGGATTGTATGCATGCCCCATGTTAACAGGGATGTTGTGGAAGCCTTCCTTTCAGATTTTGGAGAGTCACATGTACCCGATATTAACTAATTCACTTGTCACCTGCCCGATTTTAAAAATGGGCGATTACAACTATTTTATTCACCCGATCACCGACGGAATACCAGATATTGATCCAGGTCTTCTAAGGGAGATTGCAACAGGTCTTATCCGGCTTTTAAATCTGGAAGATGTGAAATATATCGTCACTGCCGAAGCCATGGGAATACCTGTGGCAACTGCCCTTTCCCTGATGACTGACATTCCTGTTAACATCATCAGGAAACGAAAGTACAGTCTCCCGGGCGAATGTGATGTCTGCCAGGTCACAGGGTACTCCAAAGGCGGGATGTACATTAACGGGATTAAGTCCGGCGACAGGGTCGTCATTGTTGATGACGTGATCAGCACTGGCGGGACCATGAACGGAATCATCGAAGCATTGCAGAGTATAGATGCAGAGATAGTGGATATAGGCTTTGTGATCAGGAAAGGAGACCCGGTGTTAAAGCTCCCGTATTCTTATCTTGTCTCCATTGAAGTAACCGACCTGGTGAGAGTTATTGATAAGTGTTCCTGACCTTCACAGGCGGCTTACTGCACTAAATTGTCGCACTGTCGCAATTCAGGCACCGGAGGGGCTAAAACGTTTCCTTCCAAGGCTTGCAGATGAGCTGTACCATCTTGGCTATGATGTGATTATAAGTGGCGATCCCTGTTATGGCGCATGCGATCTTGACCTTGATGCCAGGGACCAGGCCGATATACTTGTCCATATCGGTCATACGCCGGTAGATGGAACAGAACGGGTCATCTATGAGATCTGGCCTGTTGATGGCGATCTCTCGGTTATAAATGAGGTCATTCCCCGCCTTACAGGAAAAGAGGCAGGACTTGTAACAACTGTCCAGCATATTCACCTCCTTTCACAGGCTGCAAGCTTGTTGCTTGGTGAAGGAATCAAACCCATCATAGCAGGCCCGTCACCACGAACGCCATGCAGGGGTCAGGTGCTTGGATGTTCTTTTGAAGCAGCCAGGAGGACCGGAGCACAAGAGATCATCTTCCTTGGAACAGGACTTTTTCATCCTATTGGGATTAAGCTTGCAACCGGTGCACGGGTATTTGCATGTGATCCAGTCACCGGAAATATAGAAGAACCAGACTCTGACAGACTGCTCCGGGTAAGGTTCGGACTTATCCAGAAAGCCAAGGGCGCTGATTCTTATGGCATCATCGTCTCATCCAAGACCGGCCAGTGCAGGTCACAGCTTGCAGACCGGCTCTGTAGTCTTTCTGATAAGGCATACAGGGTAGTGCTTGGAGAGGTAACTCCTGATCAGCTGTTAAACCTTGGATTTCCCTGCTATGTTAACACCGCATGCCCACGCCTTGCCTATGATGACCAGGTCAGGTTTCCTGCACCGGTCCTCACACCAGGAGAGTTTGAGATATTATGTGGTGTCAGGGATTTTGACCATTATGAAGTGGACGAGATAATATGAAGCTAAGGCAGCTGGAGATGCTCCTTGAACGGGTATCAGGTTTTGATAACCCCTCAGCAGAGAGGGAACAGTACCAGACACCTGCGCCTCTTGCCGCAAGACTTGTTCACATGGCCATGATGGCCGGAGATATCACTGGCCGCAGTGTGCTTGACCTTGGATCAGGCACCGGTATCCTGGCAATAGGTGCCGCCCTGCTTGGTGCAAGGGTGACTGCAGTAGAGGATGATGTTGAGGCTGTCTGTATAGCAGAGGCAAATGCCAGTTCCCTTGGATGCGATATTCATTTTATCAGGACCGATGTTGCCAGTAAGGAGGCCATGGTGCTTATCCCAGAATGTGACACGGTTATCATGAACCCTCCTTTCGGGGCCCAGGCCGAGCACGCAGACCGGCCTTTTCTTGACATGGCCTTAAATAAAGCAGGCACTATTTATGGGATTTTTAATGCAGGATCCAGATCTTTCATCGCCGGATATATCCGGGACAGGGGCGAGATTGTGGGAGTGGTTCAGGCAGGCCTTACAATTCCAAAGACATTTTGGTTTCATTCCAGGGACAGGCATGAGATCCCGGTGGAGATATACGTGATCAGACGGGTTTAAAATAGTGAATTAGTGCAGAAAAAATCTGCATCTTTTGTTACATTAATCCTTGACAAGGATGAATCCTATTCCGGCAAGCATGATTCCTGCGAGCAGGGCCACGATACCTATTGCTCCCTTGATGACATCGATTACGTCAGGCAGGAAATACCAGATGCCGTAAGCTCCCCCAATAACAAGCAGGATACCGATGATTAACATTCCAAGTCCCATTTTATCCATTTGATTTATCCTCCAGTCTGAATTACAATACAGGTTTGCTTTAAAGATATTTATATTCCGTTCAAAATTATTCTTCAAACCGGTTTGCCATTGAGTTCTCACCAAAAGCCAGGCATAATGTACGCACTGCAAATGGCTGGTAATTCATTGGGTAATGCCATAGAGAACCAGCTTAAGGGTCTTCATCTCTATCCTGGGTACTCGACAGTCAAATGCACATCAAGTTCTGCCCCGGCTGCAAGAAGCCGAATCATCTCCCGTGGCAGACTTCGTGCCGTGTGATCGGCATGGACTCCAATTGTCCTGTCACAGGTGAAGGACGACCTCCGCCATACCAGGTCAGTCGGATGGGTAAGGCTGAGACCTGGATCGCCAAGAGATGTGATACAGACTTCATGCGGCCCACAGGTCAGTCTTGTATACAGCCGGCATCCGGGATGTTGCAATGCATCGCGAAAACTACCGCTGAGATCCTGCGCTCCCTTGTCAGATCCGACAGCGATGATACAGCTTCCCGTCAAGGAAAGGTCCTCTTCTTTGGTTATCTCAAAAGTTGTGTGGTGAGTTGCCGTTACATTCCTGTGCCCGTGAGCAATGAGGTACTCCTCTTCCCTGACCATGTATTTACACACTCTCTTCCATTTGTAATCAATGGATCTGGTAGATGCATATTGTGCCACATGTAAAGAAGAGACAGAACAGGAAGTTCTGAGTGAATCACGCGACCTGATTCTCCGCTGCACCGTCTGTGGACTGACATCCCGAAGGCCCCTGCCACCGGAACCTGAACCTGTACATGTCAGGACCATCGTAAGCAGGGAAGCAGAATCCTATGTTGGGAAGGCTGAACTGATGAAAGGGGAAGAGGTCAGAGTTGGGGATTATATCGTAGCCGAACGGGATGACGGGGAAGGGGCAGGTGTTGAGATCATGTCCCTTGAAACAGGAGATAAACGTGTCCAAAAAGCCGTCGCCGAAGAGATAGATACCATATGGTCAAGAGCAATAGACGAAGTTATCGTCCGTATATCGGTGCATGACGGTAAAAAAACCGTCCCAATGTATGTTGCCTGTGATGGGGATGACCGGTTTACCGTGGATGAGATAATATCAATTGACCGGGTAAGGGCCAGAATTGATCATATCTGCCTTAGAAATGGGATGGTCCAAAGAAGAAAGGGAAAATATGAGATGGCAAACCGCATTAAGCGGGTATATGCCTACCGGTTATAACCGGTTTTATGACGTCGTCAGTTTTGTGAGTGTTATCTCAACCTTTGGATATCCGTAATTTAAGGTGATGTTAGTTGCATCACGGTCAATAACGGTTGCAATCCTGATATATGATGTCGGAGTGGCATCATCAAGGGGGATCTGTGGCTGGTCGATGAAAGCCAGTGGAACCTGATCTCCTTTCTGAACATCTGTAAAAGACTCCCCGGTGATATTCACGAACTGCTCCATCGTCATCTGTCTTGTCATCTGTCCTGCATACGGGTATGTCAGAACCTTTGATTCACCAACGCCCATTCCGGCGATTGAATTGCTGATCATGTCAACTTCAGGACCAAAGAGACCAAACTCCATGACTCCGTATTCATTGTACGGGTTTACTACCTGGATCGGGATAAGATCCTCACCAGAGGAAACATTTACCCTTACCGGGAGAGAGTTGGCCTTAAAAGTCATTACTGACGGGTCCTGAGCCTTGGTGATAACAGAAAGGACGCTGGTAACAATCGGGCGGTCCTGCGCGTCACGGAAGGTGAAATCAACCATTGCATTGTTTCCAGGCTTTGCCTGCGTGAAGATGTTCAGCCATGACATGCCAAACATTGATACTATCATGAAGACAGCCATCAGGACACAAACCACGACGATTCCAATTTTCGTCCAGTTCGTCTCTTTTTTCATCTCTGAAGGCTGGTGGCGGAATCCTTTCATTCCTATTACGTAAACCCTGCCTGAAGATAAATGATTCAATTGGAAATTGTGAGCTCGTGTCTGATGAAAATCCAGGGCATTGGAAGCGATGGGTTCATACCTGCAAAAGGTAAGTAGATTCGTATGGAAAAAAAGAGGGTTCGTGACTACATGACAACCGATGTGGATACCGTTCCAATGACGGGAACCGCGCGAGAGGTTATCCATGCCATCAAGAATACCTCTCATGACGGTTTTCCTGTTGTGGATGGAATCATCGTGGTCGGATATATAGCCGCACGGGATCTCCTGTTTGTCCACCCTGACACACCGGTCAGGGAGATAATGAGCCATCACCTTATTGTTGCAGACCCTGAGATGGCCATAAGTGACGTTGCAAGGGTAATAATCCGGTCCGGCATTCAGAAACTGCCTGTCGTGAATGAGAAGAATGAACTGCTTGGAATAATCTCCAACACCGATGTTGTGAGATCACAGATAGAACATGTATCGCCTGAAAAGGTCTACAAGCTGATGGACACCATAGAGCGACTTCACGAAATAAAGCCATACCTGAGCAAGGGACCGGTTCAGGTTCACCTTCTCCTCCCTACCCAGTCCAGGATATACATGGATGAACTGGAAGGTCGTATATACGAGATAAAGAAGGGCCTTGCCGAGCCTGTAATCGTGATAAAAAAACCTGGTCGTTTCATACTGGTGGATGGCCATCATCGCTCGGTAGCTGCACGCCGGCTTGGGATCAAGATTCTTGAAGCATATATAATTGAGATTAGGGAAAATATCGAGCTTGGTCTTGAAAGGACAGCAAAAGCGCTGAACCTTAAGTCCATTGACGATATCCAGGTGCTTGACTATGCCAGGCATCCCCTGATTGCCGGGACTCACAGGTATGGAGGGATGGGAACTGTAATCCCTGACACTCAAATCCCAGACTATCAGGATCCTTCACATCGGGTGTCATAAGAATCATTGAGCATGTGTTCGGCCACAGTCGTCCCGTCTGGAATTACCATGTCAGGCCATATACGGGTATTTGAATGAACCGTGACCCGGTTCCTGATAACCGTTCTCGGCCCGATGACCGAACCATGTTCTATACTGCATGAATCACTGATCATCGCATCATCATCGATGATTGCACCCGAAACCGACGTTCCCTGTCCAATGACCACGCGGTTATAAAGAGACGAGGATAAAATCCGTACATTGCTGCGGATCACGCAGTTTCTCCCTAAAGAGGTATATGGCCCGATCAGGACATTATCTCCTATTGATGTTCCGCTTCCGATGGCAACCGGTCCGATGATCCGGCTGTTTCGTCCGACATAAATGGATCCTCCAAAATCAACCGGACCCAGGATATGGGCGCTTTTTATATCCACGTCTCCGGATATGCTTGCATAACTCATCTCCTGTAGTTTCCATTTTTCAGCAAGCCGTAAGGATGCAGGGCTTCCTACATCAGACCAGTTTCCACGTGCAAGCCATCCGTTTAGGATACTTCCTTTCTCCATGAGAAGCGGGAATAGGTTCTTTGCAAAATCAAACTTGGTTTCATCTGGTATATAATCAAAAATATCCGGAGAGCAGACATACATCCCGGTTGAGGCAAGGTTTGAAAAGATCTCTCCGGGACCTGGTTTTTCTGTAAATCTCCGTATACGATTATCTACATCTATCTCTGCTATTCCATACTCACAAGGATCATCAACACTGATAAGCCCGATTGTAATGATTGGAGAATGTCTGAGATGTTCACGATAAAACTCAAGAAGGTTGATATCGGTCAGGTGGTCCCCGCCTACTACCAGGAAGGGCTTGTCGCCAAGCAGATGTCTTGCATTTTTCACACTTCCTGCTGTTCCAAGTTTTATCTCTTCATAAACATAACTTATGTTTGCACCAAAAAGTGCCCCGTCTCCGAGTGCCTGTTCAATGGCATCGCTCTTATAACCGACCGTAATGATGATGTCATGAAATCCAAGGTTTGAGAGATGTGATACCAGGTGCTCAATTGAAGGTTTGTTGACGATAGAAATGCATGGTTTTGGGCGTTCGAAAGTTAACGGACGAAGACGTGTTCCTTCGCCCCCGCACATTATACAGACCTTCA
>Ga0255346_1005262_pt1 | contig 13500 bp, 10 predicted proteins | sample wastewater_treat_FD_194410 | JGI IMG/M metagenome (GOLD analysis project Ga0255346, IMG submission 194410) | Wastewater microbial communities from Lulu Island WWTP, Vancouver, Canada - plant22 | ecosystem: Engineered > WWTP > Wastewater > Unclassified | place: Canada: Vancouver, British Columbia... | reverse complement strand
CGGGAGAATAGCGATATCACAAAATCGGATAATCTTCCCGTCCGGATTGCAGGCAACCCCGATCGTTAAAGCTTTTCGCGATTGAGCCTCTTCCAATGCACCTAACACATACGGGGTATTTCCACTTGCCGCGATACCGATCACACAATCTTTTTCTGTCACGTTTAATTCAATGATCTCGGACGCTCCCAAGACCGGGTCATCTTCCGCATTTTCAATCGATTTCGTTAAGGCATCCAATCCTCCGGCAATTTTCCCGATCACCCAATCCGGAGAAACACCAAAAGTCGGTAATACTTCCGACGCATCCAGTACCCCCAACCGACCGGAGGTCCCGGCACCGATATAAATCATCCTCCCGCCTTGTTTCATTCGTGAAGCGATAGCATCGACCGCCGCTGCAATCTGAGGCAAAACCGCCGCAACAGCGCCGGCGACTTTTTGATCTTCCTCATTGATTTCCTGAACCAACGCAAGAGTACTCACCCGATCCATATCCGCTGTCGCCGTATTGCGCGTTTCGGTAGGACCGATATTCTCAGAGATATTTTCTCGTTTCGGAGGCGCCCAGGTGATATTCCCCATAATGACCGGATGTTTTGCACCCGTCGCCGAAGGAATATTTCCGATCCGACGGTGCCAAGTTTCGTATGCCATTAACGCGAATGCCGTCGCCTCCTTGGCATCCGAAGCAATTCCCAACTCCTCAATGCGCATCACCTTCGAAGGCTTCAGCCGTTCGGCAAGTTCCCGCATTAAGGTCGGATTTTTTGCTCCTCCGCCGGATACAATGACCTCATCCGGCATTTTCGGCAGAAAATCCCGATAAGCTTGAGCAATAGTCTCTGCAGTCAGAGCGGTGATCGTGGCTACATAATCCGCATCTGAAATATTCAAATCCTTTCTGATTCGATTGATTCGCTCGCCCATTTGGACACCGAATAATTCTCTGCCGGTTGTTTTGGGCGGTTTTATCCGATAATACGGATCTTGCAAAAGCTGGTCGAGGAATGTTCGATTGACTTTTCCGGATGCGGCAATTTTGCCGTCTTCGTCAAAGTGTTTTTCCCCTCCCGTAATCTGTTCCACCGCACAATCGATGAGCATATTTCCGGGACCGGTATCAAACGCTATCGGCTCGATATCCGAATATTCTCGATTCTTCGGCGGCAAAAAGGTAACATTCCCGATTCCCCCGATATTCTGAGCCGCCCGCACTTTATTCGAATCGGATAACAGCATCACATCCATAAAGGATACCACCGGGGCACCGTGCCCTCCGGCTGCCATATCGGCATTCCGAAAATGACTCACAACGGGCAACCCCGTAATTTCAGCAATAACCGATGGATCACCCAGCTGCAAAGTGGATGCATCCAGTTCGTTCGCCGGTATGTGCCATACCGTCTGACCGTGACAGCCGATGAATCGAACCTGTTCCGGTGAATATCCCAATTGCCGGATAGTTTCCAACGCCGCTTCGCCGTAAACACGTCCCAATTTAAAATTTAGGCTGCAGATTCGATCAACTGTCCCTTTTTTCGGATCAAAACAATCAAAGATTTCCCTGCGGATCACTTCTGGAAAAGGCATCTGATGATGACCGATAATTTTCCATTCGAAACGAGGAGGTGCGCCTACTATATCGACCAGTACAGCATCGATTCCGTCTACAGAGGTTCCGGACATCATTCCGAGAATAATCATTTTCTTTTCCTTTACTTCCATCACAGAAGGTTGATACTTATCGTAAAACTTTCCGCATTATTATTTCGGTGATTCCGGGCTTGACATAATCCGGGATTTCTCCCACCGTTTTATACCCCATGCCTGAATAAAACTTTTGTGCGCCTTTATTAAAATCCGAAACGGTTAAGAAAACATCGACACTCTTTGTTGCAAGGTATTTTTCTGTTTCTTCGAGAAGTATTTTGCCTATGCCCCGACTTTGTCTCAGGGGATCAACCCCAATCAACATAATATAAGCCGAACGATTGAAAGCACCTTTCTCCGCCACCCAGCAAAAACCACATACTTCTTCGCCTTCATGAGCAATAAAAATCGTCGCCTGTTCCGCATATCCATTTTGAAATCTTGCCAAGGCACTTTCATAAGTTACATCATAGTGTTGCCAAAGCGAATTTCCGGCCATAATTTGTGCACAAGCCGGTATTTCTTCCTCTCGAATTCGAGAAACGCTGACAGAAGACATCTTTATTTCATAACCCCCTTGAACGCAGGCGCGGATCCGTCAGATCACGAATGGCATCACCGAGCAAATTAAACCCCAATACAGCCAGCATAATAGCCGCACCAGGACCGATCATCAACCATGGAGCCAATTCCATCATAACTCTTGATTGACTCAACATGGAACCCCAGGACGGGTTGGGGGGTTGCGTTCCCAATCCCAAATAGCTCAGAGAAGATTCGGTTAAGATTGCCCAAGATAATCCCAGGCTGACCTGAACAATCAAAGGAGCTAACGCATTCGGTAAAATATGCCGAAAAATAATCCGCATATTTTTTGCACCGACACATCGGGCAGCTTCAATATATTCCATTTCACGAATCTGCAAAACCGAACCGCGCGCGGTTCGAGAGAAAATCGGCAGATAGACAATGGAAATCGCCATCACAGTATTCAAAAAGCCCGCTCCCAACGCAGCGGAAATGGCTAACGCCAACAGCATCGCCGGAAACGAAAAAATTAAATCCATCAGACGCATGATTAAGCTGTCAAACCAGCCGCCATAATATCCGCAAAGCGACCCCAAAAAAGTGCCGATAATTCCCGCGAAGGCGACAGAGACAAAAGCGATCGATAAAGAATTCGTAGCGCCTTTCATCAGTCGACTCATACAATCTCGGCCCATTTCATCTGTACCGGCCAAGTGTTCGGAAGAGGGCGCTTGTAACCGCTCTTTCGGATAATTTTTTATCGGGTCATACGGCATCAAATAATCCGAGAAAACGGCGATCACAATGAAAATAATCACTAAGATCAATCCGATAACTCCGCTTGGATTCCGAAAAAGACGGCCCACAGCGGAATATTGAAAATTCCTTTTTCTTTGTTGAGACTTCGCTTCTTCAGAGATAAGTTCCCGATTCATTTTCAGTCATACCTTATCCGCGGATCGGCAAAGCCATAGGCGACGTCCGCAATCAGATTCACCAGAACAAAATTTGCGGCGATAAACAGAATCGTTCCTTGTACCAGAGCATAATCACGCTGGGAAATTCCGTTCAACAGAAATCTTCCCAACCCCGGCAGCGCAAATACTTGTTCGATAATCACTACTCCGCCGAAAAGATATCCGATCTGATAGCCGACTAAGGTAATCACCGGGATAAGCGCATTTCGGAGCGCATGCTTAAAGATGGTCACGAACTCTATATTACCCTTCGCTCTGGAAGTGAGTGCATATTCCTTATTGATTTCTTCCAGCAGGGAAGAACGCGTTGTACGCATTACGGAAGCACTGAATGAAAATCCCATACAGATAACGGGAGAGATCACCTGTTTTAGGTTTTGTATCGGATCCTGACTGAACGGAACATAATTTCCCGCATTTAGCATAATTCCGAAATGAACCGAAAGGAAATAAATAATCATCGTTCCTAACCAAAAACTCGGAGTAGCCAACCCGATCATTCCGAAAATCCGAACAATCATATCCATCACGGAACCCCGATACACAGCCGCGATAATCCCAAAAAGAATCCCCAAAATCGTCCCCAGAACGATTGTCAACATCGTTATCTCGAAAGTCAATGGGAATCGGGCTAAAATTTCTTTCATAACCGGCTGACCGGTTCTAACCGATAATCCAAAATTACCTTGCAACGCATTCAACAGCCAGCTGATATATTGATCCGGCAATGATTTATCCAATCCGTAATACGCCCGAAGCGATTCAGCCTGTGCTTCGGTTAGTTGGTATTGTGTTCCGATCAGCGCACTGATCGTATCACCCGGAATCATATGCATGATCAAAAAAATGGCGATAGATATCCCCAATAATGTAGGTATCGTCTCCAATAATCTTCTAAAAATGTAATTTCTCATACCATTATTCGGAAGAAACCTTATTTCCGGCTCATTCGTCTGAATGAGCCGGAAGATAAATTTTTAGTGCGAAAACGCTCCGGTTCAAAAACACCGGAATTATTCAAAATATACCTGTCTTAACGACCAGAGAGAACCGTTGGGAGTGGGGACAAATCCTTTCAACGAAGGAACCATCACCCGATATTCGTACCCGACGTACAACCAAACCCAAGGGGCATTTTCGGCTAAATTCTTCTGAACTTCAAGGTAATAACCTTTTCGAACTTCGGGATCGGTGTACGAACGTCCTTCTTCCAAAAGTTTATCAAGTTCCGGACTGCTGTAACCCGAAACTTTTTGTAGGTTCCCAGTCGAATGCCAATAGCGCCAGAATGTTCCGTTCGGATCGGATCCTCCGCCGTTTAAAGCGGTGCAGGCATCAAAATCACCGGCTAACCAGCGATCCACATAAACGCCCAATTCAAGAACCTCGATATTTACTTTTATACCGATTTCGGACAATTGATCCTGAATATTTTGTGCTTCCGCAACAGCGGTCGGCGGTTCATCCGCGGCAGCCATAATCGTAAATTCAACTTGGGGGTTTCCCGCTTCCGCCAACAAAGCTTTTGATTTTTCCAAATCTTTTTTATAGCAAAACAGGTCATCCAAATTCGCTTTATAAAAAGGCTGTACGGCGGGCGGAGTTACTTCCCCTTCACCCAAAGAGGCGACATCCAAAACTTCCTGCCGATCAATGGCACAGGCAATTGCCTGCCGAACTTTCACATTCTTGAAAACTTCTCTGCTCGGATTTAACTGTAATACATGGTAAGAAAGAGCCGGAGCTTCCATCACGACAACATTTTTATCTTTGGAAGCGATCATGGCAGTGGCAGGCTCATTAATCACCGCGAAATCAATCTCACCTGTACGAATTCCGGCCAGAATCGAATCTTCGGAAGGAATAATTCTGAATTCCAGGTTTTTAATCTTCGGCAACCCTTTCATGAAATATTTTTCATAGGCAACCATTTCGATTTTATTATCCGGTTCCCATTTTTTCATCATATACGGACCGGATCCCATTTCGGTCGTTGACAGATCGCCGCCGTTTTCCATAAAAGCCTTCGATAGAATCGCCGCATTGGTCGAAGCCATGTCCACTAAAATGGCGACATTTTTCTCGCCGAAGTTAAAAACAACCGTTAGATCATCCGGAGTATCGATGGAAGAAATAGCCGTAAATTTTGAACGGGCTGCGGCAGCGGTCTCTTCGTTCAGAATGCGTTCGAAAGAATATTTCACATCCGCAGAAGTTACCGGCGAACCGTCATGAAATGTCATCTCCGGAACCAGATGCATCGTCAGATGCATCCCGTCCTCACTCCACTCCCAGGATTCCGCCATACTCGGCACAACTTCCATATTTTCATTTACTTCAACCAATTGGCCATACATCATTTCAAGAACTTTCATTGAAGTGAAAGCCGTTTGTTGATGAGGATCCATACCGGTCATATCCGTGGCTACACCAATAACCAGTGTATCACCCGCGGCATTAACCGGCAAAACCGCAAAAATCAACAAAAACAGGACAACATAAAGAATATTTTTTTTCATCTTTTCTCCTTTTAATTCTTTTCAATATAGAACGAAACCGTACTGATAAAACCTTATCTGAAAATTTTCTTTTTGTCAAATGAAGCCGACCGGCTCGCCGGCGACCCCGTTCGATTCTCCTGCGTTCTTTTTCAGTTTGCGGGGGGAGAGATTATCCAATCAAGTTAATTTCTCCGTAATATTCTTCCATTATAATTTGTTGTACTTTTTATATGAACAGTTCGGTTTTTTATCGAAAACTTACTGGGTCGGAAGAAATGCCAAATTAACTCAAAACACCGAAACAAAACCGACATAATTCTTCCGTAATTTAGGTTTTCAGGATCCCGATCCAAACATTTAATAAGATACTTACTCTGGGAAATAGGATGAACTTCAAAAAAATCACAGACAGTTATCATTTCTATGCCATCATAACGATCCTATGCTGGGCAGTCGCGCCGGTCTTAACCCGCTTATGCCACCGGCATTTCTCGGCAATGCCGATCGGATTTCTTCGTTATCTGATATCCTCCTTTTTGATTATTCTTCTGTTGATAATCAAAAAGACAAAATTTCCTTCGATAAAAGATCTTCCCTGGCTGATCGCTTCTGCCGCTACAGGCTTTTCTCTATATATGGTTATGTTTAATTACGGCACACAGTATGTGGAATCAGCCACCACCAGTGTCATGATGGCGACTTCCCCGTTGATCACAGCCCTTTTGTCCTTTTTTCTTTTTAAAGAAGCCTTGTCTAAAAACCAATGGCTGGCGATTCTGATCGAATTTATCGGAATTATTATATTGACTGTCGTGGGGAACGGTTTCTCGTTAAATATCGGAACGCTTTGGCTATTTGGAGCTTCTTTTTTATTAAGTGTCTACAACTTAATTCAACGAATTCTGACAAAAAAATACAGCGGATTCCAGGTAACCGCTTTCAGCATCCTAATCGGGACACTTATGCTATCATTTTCCGCACCGCAAAGTTTCCGTGAATTGAAAACCGCTCCTCCAAATCAGATTTTTTATCTGTTGATATTGGGAATCTTTACCAGCACCATTGCTTATATCGCATGGTCAACCGCTTTTCAAAAAGCCGAAAAAACTTCGCAGGTCAGTAATTATATGTTTTTCAACCCGCTGTTATCCGGTATATTGGCTTTTTTTATCGCAGGTGAAATCCCGGACAGCACTACATATATCGGAGGTATATTGATCCTATTGGGGATGTGGTTATTCAATCACGGACAAGCGATACAGCCAAAAGCAAAAATACACTCTCACTGATAAAAAGAATACAGATATTTTTTCCCATTTATATATGTTTTTTAGATAATCAATAGGCAATAGACGAATTATTTTTATCCGTCGGTCCGATGATTCATCTGCTCATTTTTATAAGCCAGAATTTCTTTTGAAGGCCGTTTCATTTTTTTATCTGAAAAAATATAAACCAAAACCAAACTGATAATTGTAATAATATAAGGAAGCATTTCGGTCAATTCAGATGCCCACCCCAAACCTTGGAAGCGAAAACTTAATGACGTCACAAAACCAAATAACAGACTGGAAAGAAAAACTCCTAAGGGTAGAGATTGTCCAAGCAAATTTGCGACAATTGCGATCCAGCCGCGTCCGCTGGACATATCTTCAACGAACATAGTAACATTTCCCAATGATAATTGTGCTCCCGCCAATCCGCACAATACTCCCGATAAAAGAATTGCAATATATTTTGTTTTATGAACATTAACACCCAATGTTGATGAAGCTTCCGAATGTTCGCCGACGCCTCTCATTCTGAGTCCGAATGCAGTTCGATATAACAATATATAAGTTAGAAACACAAAAAGCCAGGAAATATATATTAATGCGGTATGACCGGAAAACAACGGACCCACAATGGGAATTGAACGGATAAAGGGGATATTAATGATACCTAATCCCTTTAAATCCGGACTCGTAAATGAGCCGGTAACCTTAAAAATGCTCCTTAATAAAAACACGGTCATACTCGAACAAAACAGATTGAGAGCCAAGCCCACAACAACCTCATCCGCTCCGAAACTGACTTTCAGAAAGGCATAAAGCAACGATACCAAAACGGAAAAAAGGACTCCGGTTATAACTCCTAAAAAAGCACTCTTTAAGAAATAGCTGCCTAATACAGCCCCAAAGCAGCCCATAACAATAAAACCTTCCAAAGCAATATTTGTAATTCCCACATGGGTACACAGCATTCCACCCAGCGCGGCGAATAAAATAGGCGCAACAAATCGAAAAATTGAATTCAAAAAAATAGGATCTGTTAAAAATGATAAATTTTCCATTATGAATCCTTTTTATCCGATCGTAATAGTGATCCTTTAAGTCCTGAAACAGCACAAATAATCATGATAATAATAGATTGAATCACTCGTGAAATTTCTCTCGGAACCTCAGACATTCTTTCCATGCCGTAACCGCCATTTTGGATAGCAGACATTAAAAATCCCGCTATTAATATACCCAATGGATTATTATCGGCCAAAATTGCGGTCGTTATGGCTGTCCAAGCATACAAAGGAGTCGTTAACATTCCGGGGATATAACGATAACGCGTTCCGAAAACTTCTAAAAATCCGATCAATCCCATAATAGCGCCGCTGGCAAACATCAAGCCCGTTTCTAACTTAGCGGTATCCACTCCTCCGTAAGCCAAGAATTTTCTGTTAAATCCGGACATTCGAATCTTATAACCTATTTCGGTTTTCTTTAATAGCCAAGTCAACAAAACGACTAAAACCGGAATGATAATGATGCCGGCATGAAATTGTGAATTTGGGATGATTTTCGGAATTTGTAAACTTGTCGGAATCTTTTGCGTTTGAACTACACCCGATGCTCGATCTCTGAAATGATGATTTACCAAATAAGTTGCAAAATAATTTGCCGGATAATTTAGTAAAAGAGAACTGATAAAAACTGGAATCTTAAATCGCACATCCATTCTTGCACAAATCCATGCATAAGTTCCGGAAACCAGAATTGCGGTAAACAATGATAGTATGAAAGTGATCCGAGCCGGAAAAGGAGAATAAATCCCGACCAGAGTAGATGATATTGCCCCTAATACCATCTGTCCTTCCCCACCGATATTAAAGAATCCACCTGTAAAAGCCAAGCCTGCGCCCAACGCCAAACCGATAATCGGAGCTGCACGGACCAGAGTACCGACTAAATTTGCTGATCGTTTCCCTCCGAAAGCTCCATCCAATAAAGCCGCATATCCGGTAATCGGATCATATCCTACCAGGATCATAAGCAAAGCGCCCAGTAGAAAACCTCCTGAAACTGCCAATAAAGGCAATTTGATTGCTTTCCAAAAATTCAAAATCCGACTGTCCATTCTTTTCATATCACCTTAGCTATTTTGAGGAATTACACCCGCCATCATCATCCCAATCATATTCTCATCAGCTTGGTCCCCATTCACTTCACCGATAATTTTCCCTTCATAAAAAACTATAATTCGATCCGAAAGAGCCAGTATTTCGCTTAATTCCGTCGAAACTAACAACACTCCGTTCCTTTGTGAACGTTGTTCCAAGATATTTTTATGAATAAACTCAATTCCTCCGATATCGACACCTCTTGTAGGTTGCTCGGCTATAAGAAGTTTGCTTGAATGATTCATTTCACGCGAAATGATCAATTTTTGTAAGTTTCCGCCTGAAAGATTTGCTGCAGCTTCATGTATATCACTTGTTTTTACTTGGTATTTTGTGACCAGTTTTTGGCAAAAAATAGTCAGTTGGGTTTCGGAAATTATTCCGTTATGAACAATTTGAGAATTATTCAAATATCCAATGAGAATATTCTCCGCAACACTTGCTTTTAATGCCGATCCCACCTCGGTTCGATCTTCGGGTATATAAGAAAGCCCTGTTTCTCTTCTGAAATGGTTTGAAAGAAAAGTTATGTCCGCTGCATTAAGAAGAATATTCCCAAAAATATAATTTACTGAAGACAAACCGGTAATTACACGAATCAATTCATCTTGTCCGTTTCCGGCGACGCCTGCAATTCCTACAATTTCACCTTCGTGAACATCAAATGAGATATTTTTCAGAACATGAAAATTCTCTTTGTCAAATACATTTAAATTCTTGACAGAAAGGATAACATCCCCGATAGAACATTCATCCTTTATAATGTTGAAAGTCAAATCATGTCCCACCATATGTCGAGATATTTCATGGATAGACGTTTCTGCAGTTTTTAGCTGAGCCGTAACTTTTCCCGACCTTAAAACAGTTATCCTGTCCGAAATCGCCATCACTTCATTCAATTTATGAGTGATAAAAATAATTGTCTTTCCGTTTGAAGCAAGATTTCGAAGTACTTCAAAGAAAACTGTTTGTTCCTGAGGTGTCAACACCGCAGTCGGTTCGTCAAATATAAGAATTTCTGCTTTTCGATACAACGCCTTTAATATCTCAACACGTTGTCGAACTCCCACAGGTAAATCACCCACTTTAGCATCGGGATCGATTTCCAAATTATATTGTTTTGACAACGCGATAACGGTGTTTCGAGCTGTATTTTTATCCAGAAATCCTAGTTTCATAGGTTCGGCGCCGTAGACAATATTTTCCCATACCGATAATTTGGAAAAAAGCATAAAATTTTGATGTACCATCCCTAAACCGTTCTTTATGGCATCCAATGGGGAGTGAAACACCTTTTTTTCTCCGTTGATTTTTATTTCACCAGAATCCGGTTGGTACAGACCGTAAAGAATATTCATCAGTGTTGTCTTACCGGCGCCGTTTTCACCGACAATAGCATGAATTTCCCCTTTTTCAACCGCAAGAGTAATATCATCATTTGCTTTTACATTGGGAAAATATTTATGAATATGATTCAACTCGAAAGCTAACGCCATTCCTTCTCCGAGATGATGCTTGGAAAATTCAGACAGCCCTTTTCCAAGCATCTAAATAAAATGAATGAATAAAATAAATAAATGAATTACTTTACAAACATCGGATCTTCGATTTTTATTTCGCCATTAATAATTTTTTCCTGGACTTCGATGACTTTCTTGATTAAATCCGGCTTTGTCATAATAAAACAGTCTTTATTTTGTTCCGGATTTTCAGCTGTCGCACCGACACCCACCGCACCTTCGGCTACACCTACGGATGAATATAAGGCGTCCGGATTTTCTGTAAGGATCTTTCCAACTGCATCAACAATAGCGACATCAACGTGTTTCAGCAAGTTGTCAACTATTTTCCCAGGCGCTAACGGACAATTGTTTACATCAACTCCATAAGCGTAAAAATTATTTTGGCTTGCTGCTTCGAACACCCCTCTGTCTCCACCTGCGGTAGCGGAAAATATTTGATCAGCACCTGTTGCATAAATTGCCAATGCCTGTTCCTTGGCTCTGGCAGGATCACCGAACGGGTTATCGCCGCCGACCCAGCGAATTTCATATTTCACATCCGGATTCACATATTGTGCACCCTCTACAAAAGCATCTGTATAGCGATGTAAGAACGGGATATCCAATGCACCGATCGCCCCGATATGATCCGTTTCGGTTAATGATCCAGCCATGACTCCGATCAGAAAAGCGGCTTCATATTCTTTAAAAACAGTGCAGTGAATATTTGGAAGCTGTTTCTCGACACATTGATCGGCAATAAGGAAATCGACATCCGGATTTTCGGAAGCAACTAAGGGAATAATATCTCCCCATTCTGTGCCCATGACCACAACAATATTCGCTCCGTTATTTACAGCAGCACGGATATTCTCTTCACGGTTTGTCGGGTCATCTTCGCTTTCATACAAATCGGTCTTAACGCCATATTTTTTTTCGATTTCAACCATCGCATCTTTACCCATCAGATGGAATTGGTTCGTCCCCAGGGGTTTGGAAGTGACATAGATGACTAATTTGTCAGATATCGGAGACTGAGTCTCCTGATTACTATTCGCTCTCAGCGCGAATTCAGACGAGTTAATGTTCGGGATGTCAGCTTTTTTAACTTCAGTCGGTGATTGTACATAACCTGAAACAGCGACAATCAAAACAATTGACAACAATAAAATAGACAATAACCTTCTTTTTTTCATGATTGAATCTCCTTCGAAATTATTTTATTAACCTTTTCTCATATTGCTATAGCATAGCCTTATCGAGTGAATGGAAAGCCGGACTGTCGAAATCATCGGGAATCAGTTCAATCGTCCGTTGAAACAGATGTCCGACCGTATCCCCCAACGTTGATAAATTTTCTGTTAATTCGGATGCTGTCAGATCTTCATCGATCCCGGCTGCGTAATTCGAAACAATGGCAATCGATGCATAACTCATTTCCAGCTCCCGTGCTAATACACATTCAGGGAAATTTGTCTGACCTACTAAATTCCCTCCCAACATTTCAACCATTCTTATTTCAGCACGTGTCTCAAATCGTGGTCCATTAAAACAACAGTAAACACCTCCTTTTCGAATATCAATTCCAAGTTCATCCGCGGCTTTTTGAATATATTTTTTTGTTTCACCACAATAGGGATCGGTCATATTAACATGAGCCAATTTTCCGTTCAGCGGATAAAAGGTATATTTTCTTCCGTAGGTGAAGTCTAAAAATTGGTCGAGGAAAACAAAAGTACCGGGTTTCCAATCAATATTCAGAGAGCCGCTGACAGAAGTCGCCAGAATGATCTTTACTCCTTTTTGATAAAGCGCATAGATATTTGCTTGATAATTAATGTCACTTGGAGCAATTGTATGGTTTTTCCCATGACGAGGAATAAAGATCACTTCCCGACCCGACCATTCCCCTATTTCAGCATTTACAGAACCGTATGGAGTCTCAATTTGTTCCTTTATAGTATTTTGAAGATTTGGTAATGAATATAAACCGGTTCCTGTAATCAATCCTATTTTCATTCTGTTTCTCCTTCAAAGACTAAATATTTGCCTAATATCTTTTCAAGACAATCGAACCTACCCTAATAATTTCTTAAAATTTTCTTTAAAAGGCGGATAAATGATTCCTTTTTCGGTAATAAAAGCGGTTATATTTTCAGAAGGGGTCACATCAAACGCATAATTCAAGACATTGGCATTCGGAATAGTTATCAGATTTCCGTCAATATAACGTACTTCATCTCCATCTCTTTCTTCAACCGGAATATCATCTCCGGTAGGGCAATTCATATCAATAGTCGAAGTCGGCAAAACGGCATAAAAGGGAATATGATGATATTTTGCCAAGATAGAAACACCGTAAACACCAATTTTGGCAGCGGAATCACCGTTTGCTGCCGTTCGATCAATTCCGACCATGACCATATCAATTTTCTTTTGTTTCATAACCCATCCTGCCGAATTATCTGTAATCAGAGTATAAGGAACTCCGGCTTCGTTCAACTCCCAGACATTCAGTTTTGCTCCTTGGAGTCTCGGCCGAGTCTCATCTGAATAGACATGAATCTTTTTCCCCTGCCGGTGTGCTAAGATCATCGGCGCAACCGCAGTACCATAATCGACAGAACACAACGGTCCGCAATTGCAATGAGTCAAAATGCTCATACCATCCTTAATTAATTCAGCACCGTACACACCTTGCAATCGACTTGCTTCCACTTCCGCATTAGCAATCTCATTTGCCTTTTGCAGCATAGAGTCTCCTAAATTCGGATCATCGGCAGCCAGCCTTTCCTTAGCAAAATCCATCATTTTGTCAACCATGGAAAACAGATTAATCGCAGTCGGCCTTGTCGCTTTCAACAAGATTGCATTTTTTTCAAGATGTTTTAGAGCTTCTTCTTTGG
>Ga0255346_1005260_pt1 | contig 13502 bp, 7 predicted proteins | sample wastewater_treat_FD_194410 | JGI IMG/M metagenome (GOLD analysis project Ga0255346, IMG submission 194410) | Wastewater microbial communities from Lulu Island WWTP, Vancouver, Canada - plant22 | ecosystem: Engineered > WWTP > Wastewater > Unclassified | place: Canada: Vancouver, British Columbia... | reverse complement strand
TGATGAAATTGACACTACTTTATTGGAAAATTTACGTTTGTCAAATTCGCCAAAGAAAGATGCTATTTCAAGAGCGATGCCTATTGCCAAAAATCCATGGATTATTACTACGGATGCCGATTGTGAAGTAAATCCAAACTGGTTATCATCAATCGATGGTTTTATCCAAAAAAATAGTTTTGAAATGATAGCCGCACCAGTAATCTATAAAACAAAAAACAATTGGTTTCATCATTTTCAACAGTTTGAAATGTTGAGTTTGCAAGCTACAACTATTGGTAGTTTTGGTATTAACCAACCTTTTATGTGTAATGGTGCTAATTTTGCATATACTAAAAAAATGTTTTTAGAACTTGATGGTTTTGAGGATAATAATAAAATTGCAAGCGGCGATGATGTATTTTTACTTCAAAAAGCAATTGCAAAATGCTCTGATAAAGTTGGATTTCTTAAAGCGCAAAATGCTATTGTAATCACAAAACCAGAAAATAATTTGTTTAAATTATTGATGCAACGCATTCGCTGGGCGAGCAAAACTTCTAATTACAATAGTTTCTATCCAAAATTTTTGGCAAGTAGTGTTTTCTTCGCAAATGCTTTTATCGCTTTTGGATTAATTGCTTTATTTTTTGGAAAGTTAGACTGGAAGTTGTTTTTAATTCTATTTTTGATAAAGTATAGTATTGATTATCTTCTGATTTTAAAGGCGAATTCATTTTTTAACACTAACAAAATAGCTATTCCATTTGCCAGTGCTATTCTCTATCCGTTTTTTGCAACTACTGTTGGTGTTTTTAGCTTGTTTGGAAAGTTTACTTGGAAAGGAAGGCGTTTTTAAGTTGTTATTCTATTTTTAAAATAACCGGAAGAATAAATTGTGTTTTCACAGGAATTCCTCTTTTAATGGCGGGTTTAATTTTCGGAAAATCAATTAATCTTGAACGCAGAATGCTGTCAATTTTTATGGTATCATAAGCTACAGAGTCTTTAGGAAATTGTGGTTCAAAAGTCACCAATGAGTTAGGAAAAACGGTAACTTTCACTTCAATAGTATCAAGTTTTGGCAATAAGTTTACTAACGTGTCTATGTCTAGTTTTTGCTGGATGGTTTGTGTCAAAAATTCAAAAAAACACTGTTTGCGTTGCGTTTCATCAGTAATTTTTTCACAATCAACAACCGTTGGATATTCGTCTATTTCACTCCAATTGATTTCTTTGAGTTGCTCTTTTAACAAAACATCTTCGGAAGGCACTTTTCTGTCAAAATATTGACAAGAGAAAGTGAAAAATAATACTAATAAAGCCAACGTTTTTTTCATGAATTCAAAAATACATTAGAATTTCAAAAATAGTAAAATAGTTGAGCTTTAATCTGATTTTTAGAAGAAACATTGTTTGAATTATAAAATCGAAAGGTCTTTAAAGCAAAAAAGCCATTCGCCGAGGCGAAAAGCTTTTCATTGGTCTAACTACTAAACCGAGCTACGAGTTACAAATTCGTAGCGAAACAACACAACTAATTTTCAATACTTTTACTGGGCAAAAAAAGGTTTTCATTTCTGAAAACCTTTTTCCCAATTTAGCGGTCTGGACGGGACTCGAACCCGCGACCCCATGCGTGACAGGCATGTATTCTAACCAACTGAACTACCAAACCTCTGCATAATTGCGGTTGCAAATATAGTATAGATTTTTGTATCTGCAAGCTATTGCGTAAAAATATTTTAGAATTTTAAATCTGATTAACCAAAAGATTGTTTTTCAACCAAGTAGGTGGTGAGTATTTTTTCGAAATCGGCGCCCACATTTACCGGAACGTACTTGATTTTGTTCTGTGCGCAAGTTTGGGCCAGTTTCTTGAAATAGCTTTGCACGTTTTCTTCGTAGATTTCTTTGACATTTTCTGCAAAAAGTGTCACTTCTTCACCGTTTTCGATGTCAATGAATTTTCTTGGCGCATTGTCGTAATCAAAATGAAGCTCTGTTTTGTCGTCAATCACGTGAAACAAAACTACTTTGTGCTTGTCGTGTTTGAGGTGCTGTAAGGCATTAAAAAGTGCGTTGTCGTCTTTGGTTTGCAACATATCGGTAAACAAAACGATCATCGAACGGCGGTGAATTTTTTCAGCAATTTGATGTAAAAAAGTAATGGTATCTGTGGTTTTTGTTGCTGTTGGTGTATCGAGTAAATTTTCGAGTTTGTTGAGCAACATGCGTTGGTGGCGGTCGCTTCCTTTTTCTGGCGCGTAATATTCGTAGGTATCCGAATAAATACTCAAACCCACAGCATCGCGTTGTTTTTTAAGCAAATTCATCAAAACCGCTGAAGCCAATACTGAAAAACCGATTTTGCTTTCATAAAAAGGCTGGCTGTCTTTGAGTTTTGGATAATGCATCGACGACGAATTGTCGATAATCAAATGACAACGCAGGTTGGTTTCTTCTTCAAAACGTTTGGTGTATAAGCGGTCGGTTTTGGCGAACAGTTTCCAGTCGATGTGCTTGGTGCTTTCTCCAGAATTGTACACTTTATGCTCGGCAAATTCTGCAGAAAATCCGTGAAAAGGAGATTTGTGCATGCCCGAAATAAAGCCTTCAACGACTTGATTGGCGAGTAGTTCGAGGTGTTCGAAGCTGGATATTTTTTCTTGTTGCGATTCGATGTTCATGTTTCAAAGATAATTTTATTTCATACAATTCGGATACGCCTTGGGTGAAATTTTGGGAATTTGAAATTTGAAAATCTTAGAAATAAAAAAGGCCCGATTTGCATCGAACCTTTTCCCTCAAAAACAGTTAGCCCTACATTAACGCTTTTGAATGGAATGTTATTTTATATTGACAATTCATGGTATTACTCTTTTTTAGCGGTATTTTTTTCTATGAACTCGCTTGGCAATTGTCCGAATTGGATGTTCGTTCCATCAAACCACACGGCTTTGGCGTTTTCGGATTTATTGTTTTCATTAAACATGACTTCGTTAATATTGTTGTCGAAATCTTTTTCGAGTACCGCTTTTGGCAATTTGTTTTGTTTTGCATCGATGCGATCGCCTACTGCAATCCAAGAAATTGCTACGTTGCTTGTTCCGTTATTGAGTTCTTTGATGGTGAATCCATTTTGATCGATGGATTCGATGAAAAGTCCGTTGCATTGCCCCATTGGTGTTATAGTTACCACTGGAATTTCTCCCAACAACGCTAAGTAATTTTTATCAAAATCGACTCTAACAGTTCCATTTGTTAGTGTTGTTTTTCCTTTCTTGTAAACGATACTTTCTGTAGAAGTTACCGTAAATGCCGCTGTTTTTTGACTGCCTGTATCAATGAGTTCTATTTGTTTTCCGGCAGTATATTCATCACCACTATTATACGACGCGAACATAGTTCCTGAGCTGACTTGACCAATAATATTACCTTTGCTCCAAGAACCAATCATGCCACCATAAAAACCGCCACCAATACTGAAGTTTTTTTGTGGTTGTGAAAACCGTCCAGCACCAAAAGCTAAAACTGCTGTGGCATAGACGCCATAAGGTACGAATCCACTGCTTCTGTAGCCTAAGCTGCTCCAGTATGCACCACTGACTTCAGCGCCCAAGACACCTCCAGTTCTGGTATAATCATTAAAACAATGTCCGGTGACACCGAAAGTATATAAATCACCCCAAAGATTATAACCTCCAACAGCTCTGTTTGTTGTAGTTCTGCCATAACCCGTTCCATCATTTTGAGAATCTCGGGTTCTGTAACCAAATATAGAACTTTGTCCGTCGCCATTGGCGGTGAGTTGCGTGTAAATACCTTCTGTTTTTCCATTAATTCTAATTAAATCCGTGTCAAACTCTCCATAAATTAAAGGCGTTGCCGAACTGCTGTTTTCTATGTATAATTTGTTGGATCCTGTTTCATTGTACGCAGCCTGATTTCCAATCGCTATGTTGTTTGAGCCAACGATGTTTGAATATAATGCCGAATTTCCTATTGCAGTATTTGAACTTCCAGAAGTATTTGCAAATAATGTCTTAAATCCTAATGTAGCATTGTTGCTTCCGGAGGTATTTGCTGTAATTGATTGATATCCAATAGCTGTATTTTGATTGTACAAAGCCGTTGTTACTGTGCCTCTCAAACTTTCATAACCAATCGCAACATTATCGTTCGTTCCTGATGCCGAAAAAATACCATAATTCTCCATCGCTCTGGTTCCTATTACGGTTCCGTTTGAAATTCCAGTACTATAGAATAATGCACTATTGCCGAGAGCAACATTCTCGCTTCCGACTGAATTATAACCAAGGCTACTGTTACCCATGGCGAGATTATAATCCCCAGTTGTTAAAGATTTTAGTGTCGCAGAACCTATTGCTACATTTCCATCACCTGTCATGGTTCCTAATCCATTCCATGTTACACCCAGCGCCGAAGAGCCAATGGCGACATTTGAGTTTCCTGTTGCATTGTTTGAAAGGGCATACTTTCCGATTCCAACATTATTTTTCCCATTACTATTAGCGGTTGGATTGGTGTTGTAAAGTGCTCCAAAACCTATAGCAGTATTTTCAGAGTCAAAAGCAACACCGCCATTCGTAAAATCTTGTTTAAAAAGGGCATTAGACCCAATAGCTACATTTTTATTAGTGACTTTATTATTGCTTAATGCTCCATATCCAATCGCACTGTTGTCGCTACCAATTGAATTAGTTGATAACGCAGTAACTCCAATAGATGAATTATTGTTTCCTGTAGTATTCGCTAACATTGACGATGTCCCAATTGCAACATTGTTAAATCCAGTTGTGTTTGTTGCTAAACTATTAATACCTAATGATGTATTAAAACTAGCAATTTTACCTGCGACTAGATTATTCCTTTTAAAAACCACATCTACATCATCTGTAGTTCCCATAAAATTTGTAGTGGCACTAGTTCCAGCATTTCCCGTCAAACCCCAACCGGAATTCGCTCCAATGCCTTTCCAAGTGGTTGTTGGATTGTCCCAATAATAGAATCCTGATTTATTCGCAGGTGTCGTTAAGAAAACCATCATGCCGTTTTGCAGCGAACCCGGATTTATAAAAGGGAAAGCATCCACTTTAGGAATTATTACTCCATCAGTATTGTTCGGATTGGCCTGGCTAGAAGCACTGATTTGCAGCTTGGCATTCGGTGCCGGTTCGTTGATTCCGATTTTTGAAGTTAAGGTTAAATTCGTTCCTGTTCCATAAATCACATTGGCTATCGAAAGTTGGTTGCTTCCCGACGGAGAAGGAACATCGGCATTGGCACCAACCGCAGTATTGTTCGAGCCTGAAGTAATCAGATTTCCTGCATTATAGCCTAAACCGGTGTTGTTTTCCCCATCGGAATTTTGATGCAGTGCATCGCGGCCTAATGCAGTGTTATTAATGCCATCGAAATTAGTAAATAAGGATTCTACACCAACGGCAACATTTGATTCACCCGAATAGTTGTTGACCAAAGCATTGCCGCCAATCGCTGTGTTATTTGATGCATTGCCATTGGGTAACGCTCGAAATCCTACGGCAGTGTTTAAGCTTCCAGAATTGTTCGTGTATAAGGTTTCTTTTCCAACGGCAACATTTTCAGAGCCGGTCGTATTCGAAAACATCGATTGACTGCCCATTGCCGTATTGTTGTTTCCGGTACTTAAATCTGATATTGACTCAAATCCGAATGAGGTACTTGTGCCACCGATTTTTCCTGAAATGGTATTGTTCCTTCTAAAGACAACATCAACACTATCTATTGTTCCAAGAAAATTTACTGAAGAATTGGTTCCTGAATTTCCGGTGATATCCCATCCAGTTGTGCCGCCAATGCCTTTCCATTGCGGAACTCCAGTATTATCCCAATAGTAAAATCCGGGTGCTTTCCCTGATGAAATCGTGGTAAGATAAACCATCATGCCTTGTTGTGCAGCAGTCGGATTGGTTACTGGAAAGGCATCAATTTTCGGAATAAGAATTCCATCAGTATTAGTAGGTGTAGCTTGGTTGCTGGATTTAATGTCTAATTGAGCATCTGGTGTAGTTGTGTTTATTCCTACTTGGGCATATCCAGAAGCGATAGAAAGTAGAAAAGCTAAAAGAAAAAGTAATTTTTTCATCTTTTTAGATTTAAGTAATTAGTATTTTAAGCACTACAAAATTGATTCATTCTAAACGACTTAAAAAGCACAAAAGGACGAACGACATTTTAAATACACTAACAACTTTTTATGAGAAAAAAATATTTATATTTGAAAGAGAAAATCATTTTATGCAAGCCTTAAACTGTATTATTGTTGATGATGACGAAATGGATCGACTACTTGTTGTGTCCTATGCCAAAAGGTTTTCTTTACTTCAAATTGCTGGTGTTTTTGAAACTGCAGAAAGTGCATTATCCTTTTTAGAAAATAATCCTGTTGATATTGCTTTTTTAGATATAGAAATGCCTGGTAAATCGGGTTTAGAATTGCGTCAAAAAGCGTTGGAAATTCCAGTTTGTGTTTTTATTTCTTCGCATACAGAAAGTGCTGCGGAAACTTTTGAATTGCAAACGTTAGATTTTATCGTAAAACCATTTAAGTTTCCTAGATTTGAACAAACTGTTAAACGAATAGAAGAATTTATGGAGATTCGCACTAAAGCCAGTTTGTTTGAATCAACTATTGGTGGTGATGTGGTTTTTGTGAAAACAGGTCATGAACAAACAAAGGTGAAACTTCATGAAATAGTATATTTGGAGGCTTTAAAAAACTATACAATTTTGGTTACTCAAACACAACGGCATTGTGTTTTATCTAATCTTGGTGAATTATTGCAGGATGAAAATTTTCAGTCGTTTGTGAGAGTGCATCGTAGTTTTGCGGTTCAAAAACACTTTGTTGATAAAATTGGAAATCATGAAATTGAGCTTAGAAATAAAGTTTTGATTCCGATTGGAAGAAGTTATAAGTATAATGTAAAAACCATTATATGAGAAAGTTGCTTTTGTTTTTTTTGTTGTTTGGTCATTTTTTGGTAGCTCAAATTCCGAATTCTTTAGATTCTTTGAAAGTTTATTTAGACACAAAGCCTAAAGACACGAGTTATGTTCTTGCTTTAAATAGCTATGCTTTTTTAAATGTTCAAGAAGGAAAGTATGAAGAAGCGGCACGCATCATTCAAGAAATGGAGCGATTATCTAAAAAACTTGACTTTGGAACTGGTTTTTACAAATCGATGAACATGAAAGGTGTTATAGCATATTCCAAACAAAATCCTGAAAAGGCGATGGAATATTTTATACAATGCAATACAATCATTAAAAAATACAAACTTCCTAAAAAGATTTATCAAAATTCACTCAATAATATTGGTATCATATACAATCAATTAGGGGATAGAGAGAAGGCAACGAAATATGCATTGGAGTTAATTAGTTTTCAAGAAAAAAATAAGCTTAGTCCGCTAAAATCTTCCCCATATACTCAAGTTGGTGATAATTTAAAATTTTATAAAAAATTCGATGAAGCATTACTTTATTTTCAAAAAGCATTAATTGTAGAAATAAATTTAAAAGATGATTCAGGTATTGCGATTAATGAAAATCGCATTGGAACAGTTTATGAAGATTTGAAGAAAAATCAGAAAGCAATTGACCATTTTAAAAAAGGATTAACCCATGCTGAAAGAGCAAATTACAAATTGCTTCAAGTGGACTTACTTACCAATTTAGGCAGAATGTTTCAAAAAGAAAAGAATTTTATAGCTGCTGAAAATATGCTTAAAAAAGCGGAGAAGTATAGTATTGATTTAGAAGCTACGCAAAATACAAAAGTTATCTATTCAAATTTAGGCGATTTATATTTTGAGCAAAAAAATATCGCTTTAGCCGAAGATTATTATATTAAAGCGCTACAGCTTTCAAAAGAAATTAATGACCAAAGTTTTTTGTTTTCTGCCAATGAGAATCTTGCTACTTTGTATGAAAAAAAAGGTGATTTTAGGAAGGCTTACTTCTATAAAACTGAAGCCAACGTTGCTAGAGATTCCATTTTTAAATTGAAGACTTTAGAAAACACAGAAGATTTGTTGAGGAAATATCAAACCGAAAAAAAAGAACAAGAAATTGCTTTAAAAAACGTCCAGATTTCAAATGCTAAAAAACAAAAATGGTATTTTATTAGTGGTCTTTTTCTCCTTGCTATCATTGGAAGTTTGCTTTTTTATCAAAGTAGAAACCGTAAAAAAACCAATGAAAAATTGCAGCTTTTGAACTCTGAGTTAGACGAAGCAAACAAAGCCAAAACACGTTTTTTCAGCATTTTAAATCACGATTTACGTGCGCCTGTAGCCAACTTGGTTAACTTTTTACAACTTCAAAAAGAAAGTCCAGAATTACTAGATGACGAAAGTACAAAACGCATGCAGGAAAAAACTATGAGTGGAGCAGAAAACCTTTTGAACTCTATGGAAGATATTTTACAATGGAGCAAAAGTCAGATGGAAAACTTCAAACCTGAACTCAAACAAATTGCGGTTTCTTCGTTGTTTTCTGATATCCAAAACCATTTTTCAAGTTTTGAAAATATTGAAATATGTTTTGAAAACGAAGAAAACATCACTTTAAAAACAGACGAACATTATCTAAAAACAATACTGAGAAATTTAACTGGAAATGCAATAAAGGCATTTGGTAGTTCGACTACGCTCAGTAAACCTGTGATTCTCTGGAAAGCTTGGCAGCACAATAATCAAACTTTCTTATCCATTACCGACAATGGAAAAGGCGCTGATTTAGAACAATTCAAAGCACTCTATGACGACAAAGAAGTGGTTGGAATCAAATCGGGTTTAGGTTTACATTTAATTCGTGATATGGCAAAAGTTATTGATTGTGAGATTTTTGTAGAAAGTAAGAAAGACGTTGGAAGTACTTTTACGCTTTTTTTTAGGGCATAAAAAAAGGCCTAACGAAAGTTAGACCTTAATCTCTTTTTCACTATAATGTTATAACAATGCGTCAATAGCATCTGTATATGTTTTTTTAGGTGATACGCCTACTTGACGACCAACTACTTCTCCGTTTTGGAAAATTAAAACCGTAGGAATGTTTCTAACACCATATTTTGCTGCAAACTCTTGGTTAGCATCTACATCAACTTTGCCCACTACTGCTTTTCCTTCATATTCCGTAGAAACTTCGTCAATTACTGGTCCTACCATTCTGCATGGTCCACACCAAGCTGCCCAAAAATCTACTACTACTGGTTTGTCTGATTTCAAAACTACTTCATCAAAAGTAGCATCTGTTATTGTTAAAGCCATATTCTTTTTTTTAAATTATTCTTAATAGTACAAAGATACGTAAAGATTATTACCTAAAAATGTAACTTAGATTACTTTTAACTATTTTTAAATTGGTTTAATTGATTAGTTTAATTTGAAATTAAGCTGTAATTTTTCTAATCCCGAAAGTAATTCATGAGAAATTTTGATTTTTAATTTTCGACTAGGCATCGTAATTTTATTGACGGTCACCGTTTTGATATCTTCCGGAATTTCTATTTCATTTTCTTCAGAAAACTCCATTTCTTCTGTGTTATTGTCAATGTCGATTGATGTATTAGTCAAAGTATCAATTGGCTTAGCTTCAATTTTGATAATTTCTCGTTCTACAACTTCAAATGTTACTAAATTATCACCTTTGTTGCTTTGAAATAAATCATTCAATCGATGAATCAATTCGCTATGTAATTCTTTGATGTCCATTGCTATGATTAGTTTTTTAGCAAATTGAGGCAATACATCTTGAAGATATTGCAGTGTTTGAAATTGTATTCTTGGTTCACCACGTTTTCCTTCTTGATTAATCCAACCTTCGCGAATTAAAACTTTCATAAAGGTGAAATTGTTTTGAATTAAAAAATGACGAAATTTTAAATATTCTTCACCAAAAATCTTAAACTCAAAATTTTCATCATACCCTTCCAAAGTAAAACTTCCCCAGCCTTTTCCATTTTATTGACGAATTGGTCTAAATTCTTCAGGCTTTCTAATTTTGAATTACAGAAATATTTCATTTCAAATCGGAAATCATCTAGCGGATGACCAGAAATATAGATGCCAACGACTTCTTTTTCTTTGGCTAGTTTTTCCATAGTGCTCCATTCTTCACATGGTGGAACAATTGGTTCAGGAATTTGAATATCACTGCTTTCGCCAAATAAACTTACTTGTGATGAATTTTCGTTTTCTTGATATTTGGAACCATAACGAGTTGCTTTTTCTAAGAAAGTAATACCATCGCCATCATCATGAAAATATTGTGCCCGATGCGTTTCTGAAAATCCATCAAAACCACCAGCCAAAGCTAAACTTTCGAAAGCTTTTTTATTGGCAGCACGCAAGTCTATTTTTTTGGCTAAATCAAAAATAGATTTGTACTTTGCTTTTTTTCTGTTTTCAACAATTGTATCCACTGCTGGTGCGCCAACTCCTTTAATAGCTCCCATGCCAAAACGAACTGCATAGTTTTCATTAACCGTAAATTTATAGAAACTTTCATTCACATCTGGACCAAGAACATTTAATCCCATTCGCTTGCATTCTTCCATAAAAAAGGAAACTTGTTTAATGTCGTTCATGTTATTAGATAAAACCGCAGCCATATATTCGGCAGGATAATGTGCTTTTAAATAAGCAGTTTGATAGCCTATCCAGGCGTAGCAAGTAGAGTGCGATTTGTTAAAAGCATATTGCGCAAAAGCTTCCCAATCTTTCCAAATTTTCTCTAATTTGTCCTCTGCATGACCATTTTCCATAGCTTGAGAGATGAATTTGGATTTCATTTTGTCCAAAACCTCTTTTTGCTTTTTACCCATTGCTTTACGCAAAACGTCGGCATCACCTTTTGAGAAACTGGCTAATTTTTGAGACAAAAGCATTACTTGTTCTTGATAAACAGTAATACCATAGGTTTCTTTTAAATATTCTTCGTTTGCTTCAAGATCATAAACAATTTCTTCTTCTCCATTTTTTCTTTTAACGAATGATGGTATATATTCTAGTGGTCCTGGACGATATAAAGCATTCATAGCAATTAAATCACCAAAAACAGTTGGTTTTAAATCGCGCAAATATTTTTGCATTCCAACACTTTCATATTGAAAAATACCAACGGTTTCACCACGTTGAAAAAGTTCATATGTTTTTACATCATCAATAGGAAATTCATCGGGATTAAGCTCGATTCCTGACCGGTATTTTACAAGTTTTACAGTGTCTTTTATTAATGTCAATGTTTTTAAACCCAAGAAATCCATTTTCAACAAACCAGCACTTTCCACTACGGAGTTGTCAAATTGAGTCACATATAGAGTGGAATCTTTTGCAGTAGCTACCGGTACAAAGTTAGTAATGTCGCTTGGTGTGATAATCACTCCACAAGCATGAATTCCGGTATTTCGCAGATTTCCTTCCAATATTTTAGCTTGATTAATCGTTTCGCTTCCTAAATCATCTGCATTGGCTAATTCGATTAATTCTTTTACTTTGTCGTATTCCTCTGCTCGCAAAGCACTTTTTAATGCTTTATCGTCTAAAGAAAATATTTTATCGAGTTTTAAATTTGGAACCAATTTGGCAATTTTATCAGCTTCAAAAAGAGGTAAATCTAAAACTCTGGCAGTATCGCGAATGGATGATTTTGCTGCCATTGTGCCATAAGTGATAATCTGTGCCACTTGATTGGAACCGTATTTGTTGATGACATAATCCATGACTTTGCTTCGTCCTTCATCATCAAAATCAATATCAATATCGGGCATGGAAACCCTATCTGGATTAAGAAAACGCTCAAAAAGCAAATCGTATTTTAAGGGATCAATATTTGTAATCCAAAGACAGTATGCTACTACTGAGCCAGCAGCAGAGCCACGACCTGGGCCAACCGAAACTCCTAAATTTCGGGCTTCGGCAATAAAATCTTGTACAATTAAAAAGTATCCAGGATAACCTGTGTTCTCAATGGTTTTTAGTTCAAAGTCTAATCGTTCTTGAATTTCAGGAGTAATTTCTTTGTATCTTTTTTTTGCTCCTTCAAAGGTTAGATGTTTCAAATAGGCATTTTCACCTCGTTTTCCTCCGTCAAGATTGTCATTTTCTACTAAAAATTCGGTTGGAATATCAAATTTTGGCAATAAAACTTCACGAGCCAAATCATAAATTTCAATTTTATCAACTACTTCTTGAATATTTGAAATGGCTTCTGGATAATCTTGAAACAATTGTTTCATTTCATCACCCGACTTAAAATAATATTCTTGATTGGGCAACCCATATCTAAAACCACGTCCGCGACCAATTGGTGTTGATTGTTTTTCGCCATCGCGCACACAAAGCAAAATATCGTGAGCGTTGGCATCTTCCTTGTTTACATAAAAAACATTATTTGTAGCAACTGTTTTTACGTTATGTTTATTTGCCAAATCAATCAGAGCACTATTTACACGATTTTCATCTTCTTGATTATGGCGTGATAATTCGATGTAAAAATCCTCTTGAAAATTTTCTTTCCACCAAAGTAATGCTTCTTCGGCTTGATTTTCTCCGATATTTAAAAGTTTATTTGGAACTTCACCATACAAACTTCCAGAAAGTACTATAATGTCTTCTTTGTATTGTTGAATGATGTTTTTATCAATTCTGGGAACATAATAAAATCCTTGTGTAAAGGCAATTGAGGACATTTTTGCCAAATTATGATAGCCCTTTTTATTTTTTGCTAATAAAACGATTTGATAACCATTATCCTTTCTAGACTTATCTAAGTGATTTTCACACACAAAAAACTCACATCCAACTATTGGTTTTATGATTTTTTCAGTTGGCTCTTCACCGTTTTCAACAGCAGTTTTGTTTTTTGTTTCTACAGATTTATTATGATACAAAATATCACGAACAAAGTGAAATGCTCCCATCATATTACCAATATCAGTTAAAGCGACAGCGGGCATTTTATTTTTTGCTGCCGTTTTTACCAAATCTTGAACACTAACCGTGGATTGTAAAACTGAAAATTGTGAATGATTGTGCAAATGAACAAAATCAACATCAATTAATTGTTCTTGATTTTGCTTGATAGTTTCTTTGGAAATAGGAACATTTCCTTTTTCGCCAAATTGTTGACGGATTTTTTCAGAAGCTTCTTTAAGATTGATGTGTTTTAATCCAATAAGTTGAATGGGTTTTGGATTTTTCTCATTAAATTCTCTGAAATAATCCGCTGGAACATCAAGTTCTTCTTTTGTAAAAATTTCTCTTTTTATTAATTCAAGGAAACAACGTGTTGTAGCTTCTACATCGGCAGTTGCATTATGCGCTTCGTTAAATTTTTGATTAAATAGATATTCGTGTAATTCAGTTAAAGTTGGTAATTTGAATTTTCCGCCTCTTCCGCCAGGTAATTTTAACAACTCAGCGGTTACTTCGGTACAAGTGTCTAAAACAGGT
>Ga0255346_1005259_pt1 | contig 13503 bp, 11 predicted proteins | sample wastewater_treat_FD_194410 | JGI IMG/M metagenome (GOLD analysis project Ga0255346, IMG submission 194410) | Wastewater microbial communities from Lulu Island WWTP, Vancouver, Canada - plant22 | ecosystem: Engineered > WWTP > Wastewater > Unclassified | place: Canada: Vancouver, British Columbia... | reverse complement strand
TGCTGCCAACGACAAAGCAGCCTGCACAAATTGCACAGACTGCTTTTGGTTACTACATAGATTATTTTTGTTTTTTGCGCTGTCTACTTGACAGGGGGCGGGTCAGTTCCGCTTTCGGGTCGATTTTTTATGTTTACGCTTCAAGAAGCTTTTCAGCAGCTGCGATCTTTACGCAGATAGTGAACAGTTCCATTGCCTTTGCAAGATCCTCTATCGGAGGATATGTAGGAGCAAGACGGATGTTCTTATCCTCGGGATCCTTTCCGTAAGGATATGTAGCGCCTGCACCTGTAAGTGTAACGCCTGCGTCAGCGCAAAGCTGAACGATCCTCTTTGCACAGCCGTTTGGTGCGTTGAATGATACGAAGTAACCGCCCTTTGGCTCAGTCCAGGAACCGATCCCGAGAGGTGCTAACTCCTCCTTCAGCTTATCGCATACAAGCTTGAACTTTGGTGCAATGATAGCCATGTGCTTCTTCATATGCTCCAGCATATTCTCGAATGTACCGAAATACTTTACATGACGAAGCTGGTTCATCTTGTCGTAGCTGATGATACTGATACCGAGATACTTCTTGAGATCGTCGATATTAGCCTCGCTTGCACCCATTACAGCTACACCTGCGCCGGGGAATGTGATCTTTGATGTTGAACCGAAGATGTATACTATATCCTCATTGCCGGCTTTCTTTGCCTCTTCAAGGATATTAAGGATATATTCAGGAGATTCTGTAAGGTGGTGGATGCAGTAAGCGTTATCCCAGAAAATACGGAAATCCTTTGCCTTTGGCTTGAGAGCAGCGAAACGCTTTACTGTCTCATCGCTGTATACGATGCCGTCAGGATTTGAATACTGTGGAACGCACCAGATGCCCTTGATCGACTCATCCTCTGCTACCAGCTTTTCTACCATGTCCATATCAGGGCCTGTTGAAGTCATAGGGATGTTGATCATCTCAACACCGAAGAATTCGGTCACCTTGAAGTGTCTGTCATATCCCGGAACAGGACAGAGGAACTTGATCTTTCCGCACTGTGACCATGGCTTACCGCCGAGAACGCCCTTGTTGAAAGCGGTCTGTACAGCAAAGTACATAGCATTAAGGCTTGAGTTTCCGAAAATGATTATCTCGTCTTCATTAACACCGATCATATCAGAAAAGAGCTTCTTAGCCTCGGGGATACCGTCAAGAAGGCCGTAGTTGCGGACATCAGAACCGCAAGTGCTCATGAACTGGCCGTCATCGAAAACCTTGAGCATATCAACACTGAGGTCTAACTGCTCTTTGCACGGGTTGCCTCTTGCCATATTAAGACAAAGCCCCTGAGCCTTGAAATCATCGTAAAGCTTAACGTTTTCATTCTTGAAACTCATAAGCTCTTCTTTTGACATTTCTGATAAATACATTATTCGGAACACACCTTTCAGAATTTATGTTTCATGTTTCTCAAATACAGACAGCCTCTGTAGATACGTATTATGCTGCGATAAATCAAATATTAAAAAGCCGCCTATAATCCACATAAAAGTATACCATAGCACGGCAATATTTTCAAGAGACAAAACCACAAATATTACAGCTATTAATTACATTTTTTTGTTGTTTTCGGCACGAAAACATCTGTCTCTCTCTTGTGGATGTTTTATCAAATTTTGTTACCGCATTGATAAATGATTATTTTTTTATTTCAAAATCAGTAATTTAGTAAATTTTAACTCTAAACCATTGACAAATCATAAGATTTTTTGTATAATTAGAATAGATATATAAATATAGGGGATGGGAAATAATTGCTTCTATGGAGGTTTCGTTATGAAAAAATTATTCTCATCGACATTATCATTCCTGACAGCTATGACTCTTGTTTCTGCAAATTCAGCTATTCCTGCTTTCGCAGATGCCATCGATACAGTTCCGATCGATGCCGATATTGCCGAGGATATTTACATCGGAGATATCGCAGACCTTGAGATACCGTATCCCGATACGCCTGCTGTCACTTCAAATTTTTCAGACGGTACTTACAACTATTCGCAGTTTCTCGACGAAAACAACACTCTCGTTTACAACGCCATGAAACCGCTTGTTTCCGAGCCTTCTGTGACTCCGATAAACGTTAAACTCAAAGATCCCGTGAGCGTTACCCTTTCAACTCTCCCCTCTTCACCTAATATATCCGATGAGGAACTGGAAACATACCAGCTGGCACTTTTCGGCTGCTGTAAGCCCGGTATCGATTCCTTCACTCTTGATTATCCCGAACTTTGCTGGCTCGACGTTACAAAGATCGCTGTAAGACCCGGTGATGATACTTATATATCAAGAAGCGCCAGAAAAGGCACTTACACTATCAAGATCTATTCCGTGACAATCACTCCTGATTATTACGACGGATTCGGCGATTTCGACGCTATTTCCGGTTATCTTGATAAAATACAGGACGCTGTCGATACTTTTGAAGTCAACGGTGACACCAGATACGAACAGATAAAAAGTATCCACGACCAGATCGCTTTGAATACATATTACGATCTCGGTTCAAAGTTCAGAGGTTCCGCAATAGGCGCTCTCGTTGAACCGGGAGTTGTGTGCGAAGGCTATGCCAAGGCTTTCAAGATGATCTGCGACTCCATCAATATACCGTGCGTTGTTGTTTTCGGCAATTACGATCCAGCCGAAGATGCCGCTCATATGTGGAATTATATCTTGATGGACGATAACAAGTGGTACGCTATTGATGTTACATGGGACGACCTTGACGGTGAAAACGGTCTTGAGATAAAGTATGACTACTTCATCAGAGGTTCAAAACGCTTTAACACAAACCACACTCCCGAAACCGATTATAATATCACGCAGCTTACATATCCGGAGATCGAAGTAAGCGATTACAAGTTCTCGTCTTCTTCGTTCACGACAACTGCAACAACTACTACAACTCCGACCACTTCCACAACTCCCAAAGCCACAACCACTACTTCTCCGACAACTTCTACTACTACCAAAGCCACATCCACTACTTCTCCGACAACTTCTACTACTACCAAAGCCACAACTACTACTTCTCCGACCACATCTATAACTACTAAAGCCACGACTACCACTTCCAAGACTACATCTACAACTACTAAAGCCACGACTACTACTTCAAAAACTACATCTACAACTACCAAGGCTGCGACTACTACTTCAAAGACTACATCTACAACTACCAAGGCCACAACTACTACTTCAAAGACTACTTCTACAACAACCAAAGCCACAACTACCACTTCAAAGACCACTTCTACAACTACCAAGGCTACGACCACTACTTCAAAAACTACATCTACAACCACCAAGGCTACGACCACTACTTCAAAAACTACTTCTACAACTACCAAGGCCACAACTACTACCACATCTACTTCTGCCGCTCCTCTGCCGATCGTTGGCGACCTTAACCGTGACGGCAAGGTAAATGTTGCTGACCTGGTTTACTGCGCTGATACTGTTCTCGGAAGGATCGATCCCGAAAACTCATGCGACGTTAACAACGACAAGAATACAGATGTATTCGATGTCATCTATATGCGAAAATTGATCATCAATCTTATAAAGTAATACATAAGGCAGACGTTTTTCTGAAGCGTCTGCCTTTTTATTTCAACATGGAATTAGTCAATTTTATCACAAAGTTTGTGAAATTCATAACATACTTTGTTAAAGTATTGTCTTTACAATAATGAAAGCTTGTGTTATAATTAATGTTAGCAAATTCTAATCAAAGGAACATTCTTATGAAAAAATATATTGATCTCTTTCTGAGAGCTTTTATAACGGGAACTCTTATCGCTGTCGGCGGTATCGCCTATCTTTCCTGTGACAATAAATACATCGGCTCTTTTCTCTTCGGTACGGGTCTTTTCGTTATCCTGAATTTTGACCTTGCCCTTTTCACCGGAAAAGTCGGGTACGCTGTCACCAATAAGCCGGATTACCTCTTTGATCTGCTTATCATATGGCTCGGCAACTTTGCAGGAACTGCCATATCAGCGATTCTTGTTTTGTGTACAAGAATATCAGGGATAAGTGAAAAAGCGTCCGCTTTGTGTGAGATCAAAACTTCCGATTCGCCTGTCAGCATTCTTGTACTCGCTTTCTTCTGCGGTATGCTGATGTTTATCGCTGCTGACGGATACAAGACCATCTCCAACAGCGCAGGCAAGGCGCTTACGATCTTTCTTCCTGTTGTCGTGTTCATCCTGAGCGGATTTGAACACTGCATCGCCAATATGTTCTACTTCTCTCTCGCAGGTGCATGGACCGCTAAATCATTCGGTTATCTGCTTCTGATGTCACTCGGCAACGCTATCGGAGGAATTTTCATCCCTACTTTCAGAAAAGGCTTCATAAAATAAAAAAGCTGCTGTAACTTTTACGCTACAGCAGCTCTTATTTTTAGTTGTCGCTTGGTCTTGTACCAACCTGTGTATCGCCCTGTGAAACTTCAAGGAACTCACCTGCAGGTTCAACTGAGAGAACCTCATAGCATTCTTGTCATAGTAGAACCATACAAGAATAGCTGCAAGACCAGGGTTGTTCTTGAGGTTGAGGTAGTAGTCGATAGTATCGCCCTGCTTGCAGGCAATGTTATCACCGTATGCAACAAAGCCGTTCTCACCTGAAACGTCCATAGCTTCGATGCTGCCGCTGCCTACACGGATAGTACCCTGTGAAACCTTGTCAGGATGTATAGATACACCTGCAACGCTTGAGAAGTCAGGATTGAACCTTACTGCGTAATCCTTGTTCGGGATACCGTCCTTAATCTTGAACTGGATCTTGATGAACTTATCATTGAAGATGTAGTCTTCATCCTTTGAGATGTCTATCCACAGACAATACATACTGTCTGTGCTGCTCTTGTAATCGCCGTTATCGCTGTTACCTGAGTTATTGTCATTATTATTGCTGTTGCCGTTATTTCCGCTGTTTGCAGCTGTAGCAATATAAGTCTCTGTTACCTTCTGTCCTTCAGCATCTGTTACTGTCTTGCCCTTTGCATCAGTAACTGTAACTGTGCCTACTGCTGTTGTAGCCTTTCCGCTTGCAGCTGTTGTAGTATCATCCGAATCAGGTGCGTTAGGATCGTTTATTGCGAGATCTTCAGCGCTTCCTGTCTGGAAAGGAGTGATAACAACATTACCCTCTTCATTCTCAACATGATCTAAGTTGTCATCTACAGCCGAATCAGTTTTACTGCTTGATACTGAACCGCCTTTTCCTACGGAGTCGCTGCTGCATCCGGCAACAGAAGTTAATGCCATAGAAGCTATGATCGCAACTGCGATCAGTCTTTTCCTGATATTCTTCATTATTTCGAGTCCTTTCATAATGTAATTAACTAACATCATATACGGAGCAGTGTCCCCCGTTTTCATTTATTATTATACACAAAACCCAAATCTTTGTCAAGGCTTGATAGAAATTCTAATCAATCATTCCGAAAAGCGACACGATTCTATCATTCACATTTCACTCTGTCATCATTTTTCGCAATAATATGGCTAAAGTCCTGGATATATTAAAAATATATTTGTATATTATGAAGTATAATTAAATATCATATGCCCTGTATTTTTAGTTATAATAAAAATTTTATTGTTTCTTATTGATTTTTACTCCCGTTTATGTTATAATAGATAAGCAAATTAATGCAGTGGTATCGAAGTGGTCATAACGGACATGACTCGAAACATAGTCGTTTCTGAGCTTGCCGCACTTTGATTTATCCCTGTTCTGCGTGGTTTCAGCGGTGTTCGCAGTTGCGTTTGCAATTGGCTTTCTCGCAGTTTTCTCGCAGTTTTATAGTTAAATTAAATACGCAGTGGTATCGAAGTGGTCATAACGGACATGACTCGAAATCATGATGCCCCTTGAGGGACGTGGGTTCGAATCCCACCCACTGCGCCAGCGCGGAGCCCGCGCAGCCAATTTCGCGTCTCAGTTATTCTGGGACGCGATTTTCATTCCGCGCATTATACTAATTACGATTTTAAATATACTGTTTATGTTAGACCTCCGGACATAACGTCCGGAGGCTTTTATTTTACTCTGAGAGTGCTTTAGCTATCGCCTCTGCACTCAGTTTCTTGCTTTCGCTGTCCACATGGCTGTACACATTGCTCGTTGTACCTATGTCGCTGTGACCGAGCCACTCCTGAATCAGCTTCATCTGCACTCCGTTTGCAAGGAGCAGACTTGCACAGCTGTGCCGCAGGTCATGGAAGCGTATCTTACGCAAACCATTCTTGCGGAGCACTATGGGGAAATGGTCTGACACATAGTTGGGACGTATCAGTTCTCCCACAGCGTCTACGCAGATATAGTCCTCGTACTTCTTGCAGTATCCTCTGCCGAAGGCTTTCTTCATCTCCGCCTGATGCTCACGCTCGGCGATGAGTGCCTGCTCGACTACGGGTATCAGCGGAAGCGTTCTGTACGACGACTTCGTTTTCATTACATCGTAGCCTGCCACTCCGTCCTCGTCCTGAAGGACCTTGTGCTTGATGCTTATGGTCTTGCCTACAAAGTCCACCGCCGACCATTTCAGTCCGATGACCTCGCTTCGGCGGAGTCCGTAATAGGCAGCTATAATGATGACGATGTGCAGCGGATCGTCCTTTGTGCAGTCGATGAGCTGCTTTATCTCCTCAGCGTTATAGTAGTTTCCGATGAACTGCACCGACTTCGGACGGTCAGCCTGATCGACGGGATTTGTCGGAATGATACGACGCTTCATTGCAGATTTGAATGCAAGGTGCAGGAGCGAATGGTGCCGCTGACAGCTTGTGCCCTTCAGTCCTCTGGCTCTGAGGTAAGCGTAGTACTCGTTTATCTCGTCGCCGGTTATCTCCTTGACCTTTATCTTCATCTTCTTGAAGAATGGTATCATGTGTACGTCCATGTACCGCTTGTAACTTGTGTATGTGGACTTCGTGATGTTGCCCTTGTAGGACTCCAGCCACTCCGCAAGGTAGTCCTCAACACGCATATCAGCTATGCGGTTGCGTTCCTTGTCGGCTCTCGACATTCCTTCGTGCAGGTACTGGTCACCAAGATTGTACTGCTCCAGCACCTCGTTCAGACGGTGGTTGGCTTCGGTCTTGGTGCCTTTTTTTGCGTCCAGTCCGAGGGAGCGCCACTTTTCGTGACGCTTACCGTCGGCATCGTATAAGTTTATAACGGCATACCATTTGCCGCTCTTCTCAGCTAAATGTCCTGTGGTTATTTTCATTGGCATCCTCCTTTCAATTCCCAAATCGTTCCTTATCGTGACTTTCGTCACGACAACAATACCACACTTCTCCCGAAAAATCCATACCTTTCACCTCATTTCGGCAGAAGCACTAAATAGTTTCTCTCGTTTCGGCAGAAGTCAACAAGAGCCGGCTTCGGGATAATAATTTTCTTGCCCAGCTTTATCGCTCCGAGACTTCCATTTTTCACGAGCTCGTAAGCCTGATTCTTTCCAATGCGGAGCAGCTTTGCTGCCTCGGGGACAGTCAGCACGTCCGGTTCGTTTCTGAACATTTCTGTATATCTCATTCGTTCCTCCTGTTATTCTTTCGCTTGTGTTTCTCGTATGATCTGCATTGTTCATTTTAACTATCTCCTTTTTGATAAAGTAAAAGGGTACGGCTCTGTCCGTACCCTTTCCATTTTGATTTTTGATTTGTTATTTCAGGTTCTCGCTCCTGCCGAACATCACATCTATGACAAGCTCGGCGCAGTCTCGAAAACCTTGTATGTAGCTCTCTGCTGCCATTGTCTCGGACAGCATTCCCTGCATATCCGTTATGTCATTGAGAAGTTTCTTGTCGTCAGCCGACAGTCTTTTCTCCAGTATGTCGCACATCTCCAGCAACTCCAGACTTCGCTTTGCATAATCGGAGTCCTTCCTCACATCGTGCTGACACGGTATGACATTTCCGTAGTATAAATCTTGTAACTTCAACGCCGCGGTCACCTCCTGACCAACAATCATACCACAGCTTCCAGTCGAAATCCATTCATCAGAACCACTGAATGTTCGCTGTTGATACTGAGCAGAAGCACTACAAGGGTATCGGCTTTCACGATACCCTTATTGCAAAGGATGTCACGTTTGGTGACATCCTTTGGTGATTGAGACGCCGTCACGTTTCGTTACTCCATAGTCTGACCGAACGAAATGTTCTGTCAGCTCATACTTTCCGTTATGGATGATATGCAGGTGCTGCCGTTTTAGCAACGCCTGTCGGTACTGAACAAACCGTTCTGCACCTGCAAAGGGATGAACGTTTCGTTCACACCCGCCCCGAATCAGGGCGAGCGCAGGACGGTGAACGAATTGTTCACCGTTAGCAGCTGTCGTGTCTTCTTACATCAGGTCTGTCCGTTTGGGACACCCCTTTGCTGAACCTGCGATTCACCGACTCAGGTGGCGATTCACCACCTCATAGTCATGACGGGATATTCCATCCCACCATACCGAATTTCCATTTCTGGACTTCAAGTACCGTTATGGTAGTCGAGCTCCGAATAATAACTCACAGGCGTTTTACCCCTGAGTTAGTTGAGTCCCTGATTCAGGGAGTCATAGCTTATCCCATGTGTATTCCGTGAGCTTCCTTTCGATCTCGTTCCTCGGCGAGAGCCTTGCGGTCAACGTGCTCACGTGCGTATTCGGTATCGTCAGTAGGCTCAGGCTCGTCCTCAATTATCGAAGCCAGAGCTGCAATGCCACCGACGATATCAGGTGCAGCACTTCTATCAGCACCACCAGTCGGAGCAGTCTGAAGCCGTGACTTCTGCTCTGCTCTTCGGAGCATTTCAGCTGCGATAAGGTCTGCTCGTTCAGCTTCCCAGCCTGTGAGACGAGGTCCTTCGCCGCCTGATCCAGCTTCGATACCTCTGCCGTCGCGTTCTGTGACGTCTGCTCCTGAATCTCCTTTCCCTGTTCCAGCAGCTGATTGTATATCGTCCGCTGATTTTGCAGGTACTGTTTCATCTGTGCATATGTCATTGTCTCGTCTGTCTGAGCCTTGACATCGAACATCGTCTCTGTCAGCAGTTTTAGCTGTGATATCAATGCCAGCCAGTTGTGTTCCTGTACGCAGACCATAGTCGGTATGTCCTGTGCCTCCTCCAAATTCTGCTTGGAGGCTTCTTTCGCTTCTTCGTATTTCGAATTCATATTCCATATTCTCCTTCCTGTATTTCGCTTCGTGCAATTTATTGTCGCGGCATCTTCTGCCATTTGGGCAGGTGTATGTGATGTACTTTCGGCTGTCCTCCCATTTCACATCGTAGCCACACTGCTTCATGTAGAAGCGGAATTGCTTCTTTGATTTTGCTCTTTTCATGACCATGTCAATGGTATTGGAGAGAGCCATTTTCCAACTCTCACCTCGCATTGCAACTCGATACTCACCGTTAGTGATACCGTTGCTCTGCTTGTGAATCTCAGGTTTGCTGAGAGTTGTCACTCCGTACTTCTGACAAATTTCATCGCTGAGATGCCGAAGGTCTTGCAGTGTGAACTTGTTGGAGTGATACTTCAAACCTGTGTCAGCGTTGACTGCATTGAGTACGAAGTGCGAATGTATATGGTCAGCGTCGGTGTGAGTTGCGACTACAACCTCATGTCCCGGGAATGCTTTCTCCGCAAACTCAACTGCTATCTTATGAGCAAGTTCGGGAGCGATATTGTAGCCGCTCGGGTGCGACTGGACGAAGTGATAGTAACGCACTCCGTCAGTCTTGTTGTACATCTCTCTTGTGTTTTTGAACTCCTGATATGCCGTGGGCAGCGAACAGTTGAGAGCCGTCACGAACTTTTTATTCTCGGTCTTGTCATCACGACAGATGTAATCGAGACTTTTCTTGCCGCCGCCACCGCCTTTCGTACTTATCGCAGTGACCGTCGCCACTATTTCACCTCCCGAAGAAGCTGACCTATCAGCTCCGTGACCTTCCTGTGCTCATCGAGAAGCGGCTGAAAATTGACGGCGGTCAGTCTGTCCATGTTTGCAAGTGTAGCGATCTGATTGAGGTTTCGTCCGATAGCTTTCTGCTGTCGAACTATCTCGTCGATTCCTGTTGCAACGACAATCTTTTTGCCGAGAGCGCACCTTATCACGAAGTCATTGAGCCGCAGTCCGTGCCGCTCGGCGAGTTCATGGATACGTTTACTTTCTTCCTCTGTACAGCGTATCGCTATTGTCGTATTTTTCTTTCTCATGTTTCTACCTCCTGACTTTTGTTGGTGTATGCCTATGAATTGAAGTGGGTTCGGGCTTCTGCCCGACAAGCAAGGCGGCAGGCGGAATGCCAGCTGCTATGCTTGCCAACCCAGTAAGGTTGATATTTCTCGGGTACCGCTACTTTTTCCTCTGCCGATAGTATCAGAGCGGTATCGCCACACTCACTCCACGTTGCGCCACAATCGCTTTTATCGCCGCAGGTGGGGTAACTACCCGATTTCTGTATCGTTGGCAAAAACGGGCGTTTTTGTGCGTGATTTTACTGTCACCCGAGAGCGTTATACCGTCACCCAGAATCACAAATACCGTCACCCTCAGTTTTACCGTCACCCGCCTCAAGTAAAGGTAAATAGACGTTTTCTGAATTTCGGGTGCCGGTATGGTCAGCAATTTCTACCCACAGCAGGCTCTCGTTTTTACTGTCACCCGACTGGTCATAAACAAGTTCAAGTATTCGCGAGCCGTGACTTCTGCGCATACTGAACTGCACACCGTATACTTTTAATTCGACCGTGTGCTGAACAAGATTGCGCGTCATCCAGTTGGGAGCATACTCTTGACCGAAGCGCTTGTACATCAGCTTGCAGAGTTCAGTTGCGGAACCTGTGAAGCGTTTCTCGTCAATCATGAGATCATGTATGGCGAAAGAGAAAAGGTCTGGCTTGTGCTCAGGCACAACATCGACTACATTCCACCTGTGATTTGCAAACTCCAAGTTCAATTCAAGGTATTCAATGTCACGACCTGCGCAGTGCAGTTTAGCTTTTTGTTGCCGCGCCGCTCTTCTATCATAACCATGATACCGTCAACGCTTCCGATAATACCTGTCGAGCCTGACACCATATTGAACGGATCGCTGTCATAACACTTACGCGTATGGTGTACGACAAGTATTGCGACTTTCAGCTTTTCCGCAAGCGCTTTCAGTACAGATAGTTCCTTGTAATCTGAACCATAGTTGACATCTGTGTTGCACCGAACCTTTTGAAGTGTGTCAATAACAATCACTTTCAGATTCGGAAGTTCCTGCTTACTCTTTTCAAGTTCTTCTTCAAGACCGTTGCCGATAGATTGCGCTTCTATTGCGAAGTTCAAGTTCTCACAGGGTTCATCTGTGAGTTCGTATATCCTGTTCTGCAAGCGCAGAAGGTTGTCCTCGAGACTGAGATACAATACCTGACCTGTGTTCGTATCGTGCTTGAGAAACTGTTCTCCGTTTGCGACTGATAAACATAAGTCCAATGCTAACCACGACTTACCTATCTTCGGTGCGCCTGCAAGGATATACAGTCCCGGGTACATCATTTTGTAGATGATGTACTCCTGTTTTTCCAGCGGAGTTGTCATTATGTACTCGCTGTTGTAAATTGTTAATTCGTTTCCTATAAAATCATCTCCTTCTTTTTTATCGGAACACAGCCGACAGCTTTTTTGTAACGAGCAACTGCTCGCACGAACTATTTGTGTGGGCTGTGTCGGGCGGATATATACTCTTTTGATTGAAAAATGTGGGAGCAGTATCCTTTATGCAAATCGAACTGTTTTTGCATAAGTTTTTGACCGCTCTGAAACGTTTTCCGAAACACAAATCCAGTTTTATGAGAACTGACCTTTTCTCACAAAAACATGCTGCGACTGCAAACGACGTAATATAGAGCTTTACAGACATTTTTGTTCAAAACTGCTATTGTGACAGTTTTGAATGATTTTCAGTCAAAAATGAGCATTTCGGAATAAAAATGTGGGAGCAGTATCCTTATTGCATTTTGATACGTTTTGTGATACAATTATTGCAGGTGGTGAGACCATGAGATACAGGATATATGATCTGTCCGTCAGAGCAATGCTGAACTACTCCAAACCTGACGGACTGTTTTACAAAACAGTTATTGATAAAAACGCACTGCGGAGCTGTCTGAAACACTCCGCTCATGAGCAGGACGACAACGCACTTTTCTATCAGATAATGTGCGTGCTCCACGGTGACGATTTCAAATATGACGGTGCTGACCTTGTGACAGACCTGTCCGATGTTATTTTCTACGCAGACTTCTCACGGGTGTTCGATCGTGACGCATCGCACCCTTACTATGCACAGCTGCAGGAGAAGGCTGCCGCTCTGTTTACAAACAGAGGTGTTGAGATAGACTTCGGAAACGGTATGCACAAGTACGTTGCGTTTGAGCGCTCCGCAAGCATGAGCAGAAATGCTGTGCTGTCATTTATTCGTGAAGACATTTTCTGGAAGGTCACTGAGCGCATACGTCTCGGTATGGAGATAACAAAGTGTCAGCTCAGCAAGCTGTACGCATACAACGGACTTATGCTCTCTGGCGGTATCCGTGTTGACGGAATAAATATCGACAAGCCGCACAGAGTTATTGTTGTGGAAAATCAAAAACATACCGTTCACGACACAGATGTTATCACTGTTGAGGACGACGGCAGCAACAATGCTGTGCGAAAGTATCACCGTGTTGAGCGCAGGGAGAGTGTTGATATTCTCGGTTATGACGGCGAAGGAGTTATCTCCAGGGAGTTCGCCAAGGTCATCAATAAAAAGTTAGGCGGCGATCACACCTCGTTTCAGATACGTCTGCCGTACATCAAGGGTATGCTGCACCAGATAGATATTCACGACTTCTTCAAGAGCGCAGGGGTTGCAACGCTTACCGACATATGGGGAGTTGTACATAAGGTATCGGACGTTGATATTATCCTAACCAAGAGTATGTTCAAGGGCTACGGCTGGCTCTGCGAGAACAATATGAGCTGGGATGATTATTGGGACGCATTCCGCAAGTACAGGCACGCTCTGTATATTTCAGGTGTGAGCAAGGACAGTCCGCAGAAGTTCACGGAGTTGAACTATCAGTTCCTCAACACACTTTCAATGACAGCTGACGAGTTCCGACCGCTTGACCTGCCGCTGTCATTTCCTGTGAATGATAACCGTCATTGGCTCACCAAAGAAACTGAACGCGAATATTACAAGCTTTGCACTGACAAGAATTACCGACTGAGATTCTTCACGGGCAGGAAGTACAGCCGTGGCACTAAGGACTACTATCTCAAAAACATACTTGAGAAAAATCCGAAGTTCATTGCCGAGCCTGTTTATGCTGACAGATTGAAGTCACGGGCACAGGCGGTGCTGAAGCAGTATGCTCTCGGTCGTCTTATCGTTGCAGGCGACAATCGCTATCTCTCCG
>Ga0255346_1005258_pt1 | contig 13505 bp, 10 predicted proteins | sample wastewater_treat_FD_194410 | JGI IMG/M metagenome (GOLD analysis project Ga0255346, IMG submission 194410) | Wastewater microbial communities from Lulu Island WWTP, Vancouver, Canada - plant22 | ecosystem: Engineered > WWTP > Wastewater > Unclassified | place: Canada: Vancouver, British Columbia... | reverse complement strand
TTCCATTGTGGATACTTTAGTTTCAGCTTTTATTTTGCATTCTCCAGTTCCAGTTTATTTACGCTTAGCATATCATATTTTACTGATGCCATTAATTTCGGGTGTTTCTTATGAAGTGCTGAAATTCTCCGGAAAGAATCTAAAACATCCTATCGTAAAACTTTTAACCGTTCCTGGAATGGCTTTACAACATATAACTACTCAGCCACCTGATGATGAAATGCTAGAAATCGGTTTAGTTGCTATGAAGGCTGCTCTGGATATGGATATAAGTGATCATAATGTAAAAATCGTGGAGGAATAACACTCTTGCTACCTCTCGAAAAATTACAAAGCCTGGAAAATGAACTGAATGAAATGCAGGAACAAATCAGCGATCCTGCTTTGATCAATGATACTAAAAAGTACCGTGATTGCTTGCGCCGCTTTAAAGAACTAAAAGAAATTGATTCTGCCTGGAAACATTATCGGAAACTGGAAAAACATATGGAAGAAGTGAAGGAACTGGAAAAAAGCGAAAACGATCCAGAAATGCTAAATCTAATTAAAGATGAAGAAAACTCTTTGCAAAACCAACTTGAACAGGCAGAACTAAAATTGCGCGATTTGCTTATTCCCTCTGATCCTAATGATTCCAAAAATGCCATTGTGGAAATTCGGGCAGGAACAGGTGGAGAAGAAGCTGCTCTTTTTGCTGCTGATTTATTTAGAATGTATAGCCATTATGCAGAAATGAAAGGCTGGAAACTGGAAGTGATCTCAATGAACGAAACCGAACTGGGTGGCTATAAAGAAGTTGTTTTTCAGCTTAGCGGTAAAGATGTATATTCCTATATGCGTTTTGAAAGCGGGGTACATAGAGTGCAAAGAATTCCGGTAACAGAATCCTCTGGTAGAATTCATACTTCTGCTGTTACTGTGGCTGTTTTACCTGAAGCAGAAGATATAGATATAGATATCCAGGATAGTGATTTGCGCATAGATGTCTATAGAAGTACAGGGCATGGTGGACAAAGTGTTAATACAACTGATTCCGCAGTGAGAATTACTCATCTGCCTACAGGAATTGTGGTTACCTGCCAGGACGAAAAATCGCAGATTAAAAACAAAGCTAAAGCCTTAAAAGTGTTACGCAGCCGTTTACTGGATGCTGAGATAAGCCGTCAGGAACAAGAAATTGCCAGAGCTAGAAAAGCTCAGGTCTCAACCGGTGACCGCAGTGCAAAAATCCGAACTTATAATTTTCCACAATCCCGAGTTACAGATCATAGAATTAACTTGACAAGCTACAATCTAGATTCCTTTTTGGCAGGAAATATAGAAGAGTTTATTCAGGCTTTACGAATTGCCTGGAGAAACGAGAAGGTGAATACATAAATGGCAGTGGCTCAGATTGTTCTGATCCTGATCGTATTACTTTTTTTTCTGGTGCTTTGTTTTTTCTTTGCTGGCTTGGAAACGGGAATGCTTTCTATAGACCAGATAAAATTGGAACAAGAAGCCAAAAAGAGTAAAAGCAAAGCTGTTCTTTTGCAGTTTGTCCGTCAACCCGATAAATTTTTAGGTACCACTTTAATTGGTAATAACATTGCTAATGTGATTATTGCCTCTCTTTCTACCTATTTAGCAAATCGACTCTTTGCCCCTGTCTTTGATGCTCGATACACTTCTTTGGTAGTAGGGATAGTTGTGCTGATATCTGGAGAAATGATTCCCAAAACTATTTTCAGAGATAATGCCGAAACGCTGATCCCTTTGTTTTTTCCTCTATTGCAATTTTTCTATTATCTGCTGAAACCGTTGGTAATGATAGTTACCTGGCTGAACAATTTCTTGCGGAAATTGCTGAAACTGGAAGAGGGATATCAGTACGATTATTTAACAAAGGATGACCTCTCCTTTCTGCTTTCCCAAACCGCTATAGATGAAACAAACGATCACCAAATTGAGATGATTGAAGATGCCTTGGATTTTACAGAACTGGATGCCAGAAATGTTATGGTTCCTCGTACAGACATTGTTGCCATTCAAGATAAAACCTCTCTATCTGAAGTAGCCAATATTGCTCGTAAAGAAGGTTTTACTCGCTATCCTGTATATTGTAACAACATTGATGATATAATCGGAATTCTTATTATTTATGATATTCTGAAACAGGATTGCTCTCCTGATATGACTGCAGGAGATATTATTCACGAACCTCTCTTCGCTCCTGAAAATACAGATCTGGATGTCCTTTTGAAAGAAATGCAAACTAAACAACGCAGTATGGCTATTATTGTTGATTCCTTTGGAGGAACAGCCGGAATTGTTACTATGGAAGATATCCTGGAAGAGATCGTTGGTGATATTGAAGATGAATATGATACCGATGAAGATGAAAACTCTGTTCAACAAGTTGGACCAAAGACATGGCTGGTTGCCGCTGATACTGAAATTGATAGATTGATAGATGATTACGGTATTCAATTGCCCGAAGGCGATTATGAAACAGTTGCAGGTTTAATTTTAGACCGCTTGGAAAAAATCCCGCATCAGGGTCAGGTAGTTAATGTTCCTCCTTATACTATACAGGTTTTACAGGCAACTTCAAAACAGATTATAAAGGTTAAAATACATAAAATAAATTAGATAGAGGTTCAATTATGAAACTGATGGAATGTGTCCCCAATTTCAGTGAAGGAAGAGACAGCTCCATTCTAAATGCTATTGCAGCAGCTATTAAAAGTGTTAAGGGAGTGGTTTTATTGGATATGGATCCGGGCGCTGATACAAACAGAACTGTTTTTACCATAGCTGGAGAACCCGAAGCAGTTGTGGAAGCAGCTTTTCAGGCAATTAAAAAAGCCGCTGAACTGATTGATATGAGTAAACATAAAGGAGCTCATCCCAGAATGGGAGCTACCGATGTATGTCCCTTCATCCCAATTTCGGAAATGACGATGGAAGAATGCGTAGAATATGCAAATAAATTAGGAAAACGAGTTGGCGAAGAACTTGGCATACCTGTTTACTTATATGAATATGCAGCCACAAAAGAAGAATGGAAAAATCTGGCTAATATCCGCAGCGGGGAATATGAAGCACTATCTGAAAAAGCTAAAGACCCATATTGGAAACCCGATTTCGGTCCCCATACTTTTAATGCCAAAAGTGGAGCTACAGCTATTGGAGCGAGAGAATTTCTAATTGCCTATAATATAAACCTCAATACTCGCGACAAGAAAAAAGCAAGTGAAATAGCTCAAATAATTCGCGAAAGCGGAAGAGCAGCAAGGGATAAAAATGGTAAACTGATGAAAGATGAAAACGGAAATACCATCTATATCCCTGGCCTATTTACTCACTGTAAAGCTGTTGGCTGGTTCATTGAATCCTACGATCGCGCTCAAATTAGTATAAATCTTACCAATTATAAAATTACCCCTCCCCATCTGGTTTTGGAAAAAGTACGCGAACTGGCCAGCGAAATGGGCATTCAAGTTACTGGCAGTGAACTGGTTGGCTTAATCCCTAAAGCGGCTATTTTAGAAGCTGGAAAATTTTATTTAAGTAGAATGAACGAAAGTACCGGTATCCCCGAAAGAATGATTATGCAAACAGCAATTCAATCTATGGGCTTGGCAGAATTAGCTCCCTTCGATATAGATAAAAAAGTTATTGAATATGCCATCTCCAGAAAAGATCGATTGGTAAACCTGAAAGTGGATGCCTTCTGTGATTTGCTTTCTACTGATGAACCCGCTCCCGGAGGTGGAAGTGTTGCTGCTCTTTGTGCATCTATGAGTGGAGCTCTTTCTGCGATGGTTGCAAATCTTACTATTGGCAAAAAAGGATATGAAAATGTGGCTAAAGAAGCTATGGAACTAGCCCCTATTGGACAGGAAATAAAAGAAAAGTCGCTGGAAGTGATTGATAAAGATACAGATGCCTTCTTCACTATGATGGATGCTATGCGTTTACCCAAAAAAACCGAAGAAGAAATAGAATTTCGCAAAACTCACATTGAAAAATGCACTCAAGCTGCAATTAATGCTCCTTTGGAAACTATGCACTTAGCAATGTCCGCTGCCGAACTTGCCTTAAAAATAGCTAAAATTGGTAATGCCAATGCTCTTTCCGATGCTGGAGTGGCTGCTTTAACTGCAAATTGCGCTTCTCAAGCTGCTTACTATAATATCCTGATTAATCTTCCCGGAATTGCTGATGAAAATTATATACATAAAATCCACGTCGAAGCAAAAGATCTGCTGGAAAAATGTAATTTGCTTTGTGATAGCGTAGAAAAAGATGTTTTGGCTAAGTTAATGGGTGAAAAAGTGGAAAGGTGAAAAAGTCGAGAAGTCGAGAGGGCGAGAAGTCGAGAAGTCGAGAGGTGAAACCCACGATTTAATTTGTGGAAAATAACCTTCTTTATAAGGAGTCCTCACTGCCAAACGAGTTATAGGTATGTTGGAAACTTATTTCGGTGGTAAGGACTCTATCTTTATATAAATACTCCATTACTTTTCCTAACCTAATAAATCTATCTTTTCCCTTATTTTTTCTCTCTCTGATACACAGTTCAGCTATTTTAACTTTTTCTAATTGCTTGTTGGAGAGGTAAGCCCAATTTTCAAGAGTTAAAAGATGAACGAAAAAGAGGGTTTTAGGACAGCAAAAAAAGGTAAAATCCAGATAAAAACACCGAATATGATCGAATACATCTCCCCTTTAGTTAAAAAATTATCGAGATTGTGTCCTTATCGCTAATTGTTCAATATTCTTTGTTTGTAGATTTCGGATACTTTTTGCAGAAAGTCCTCTTTATTATCATAACGCATAACACTTCTTGCCGAAGGAGAAGGCAAAATATCAATCTTTATTTCTCTTTGAACCCCGCTTTTTAGAATTAGCTTAGTTTGGTTTTCGTCCATTTTCACTAAATCCAATTTTTCTTTTTGCTGGAGGTAGTCCACTAACCAATAATGAACTCTGTTTCTGCTGGTGCAGAGAATTTTATTGAGGGTGGGACGGCTATACAAAATTGTTAAAATATCCTGATATTTTAAAACTTTCAGTTTATAATCCTCTGCGCTGGTATCCTTGCGTATAAATTTCAAGAGGATATCTGCCATTGCCAGCTTATTTTCGGCTAAGAAGCTTTGTAAAAAATTAACCTGATAAGCAGTTCTTTTTATTCTCTCGTCTTGCCTAAATCTTAATTCCGAAATACAGTTTATTGATTCTGGTTTTAGAGCCAAAAACAAAATATCCCAAAGCAAATTGCTGTTGCTGCCATAGTAGTAGTCAATATCCTTATTTTTAAGATCATTGATATATCCTGTGCAAAAACGATAGGGAGGAGCACTTCCCAGAAGTAAAACTTTAGCTTCTTCAGGCAAGAAAGGTTTATAGGGATGGGTTTGTATGGTTTCCATATATCAAAAAGTGATTAATCTATAGTCTCGTCTTCGTTAATAATTTCATCTTCCGGTAAAGGTAAATCGGGGAGAGCTGCCATTCTTTTTTTCCTGATTCGCCAGGCGATAAATAAAATAATCGGTAAAAGTATAGCCAGAAGAGCATTAAAGCTCCAAAACAGATATTGATAACTTAACCGCTTGGTATATTCAGAATATTCCTTATGAAAATCATATAGTGTAGTTCTGTAAGCACGGACAAAGCAATCGGTGAAAGATGCCTTAGTTTTTTTTCTCTGATAGCTCGCTGCCAGTTCCCAAAAATCCTGCCATTCCTTTGGTTTTTTTTCACTCATATAGCGAACAGCCATTGCCGAAGATAAATAGAATAAAGACCAATCTTCTTTTTTTTCTGGATAGCTATAACTGAGCCGAAACAGATCACTTTTCTTCCCCAAAAAACTCTGTTCCAAATAATAGATAAACTGTTCAAAACCTACCTGCTGAGCATAATGCGTAGCCATCCCTTCATGAAACCATAAAGGTGCCTGTTCAAAAATTTGCTCCAGATACCAATGAATATATTCATGCATCAAAACCTTGCGATGATTTTCTTGAATTGAAGCAAGAGGACGCACATAGATTCTTTGTTCTGACCCACTATAGAAAGCATCACTAAATTCCACTATTTTTGCCTTCCCTAAAGAAAGAGTTTGATAACTTGTATTATTTTCAATCAGGTAGACAGGCGCAAGCAGATCAAGATATACTCCTATATTCATCTGAAAACTATCAATATTATCATCTAAGGACTTCAACATTGTTTCCAAAGGAACGGAAATTGGACTTTCTGCGTATATAACAAGATTATTAGTTTTTAGCTGCAGGGTGTAGTTTGCATAAAGGTATCCCGCAATCAATAACGAAAGCAAGATAAAAAAGCGCTTTAGCAATTTCTTATTCCTTTCATTTGTTACAGCAATTCCTTTCTGCTTCTGAAGGAATAACATAAAAGCAGAAAAAAGGACATAGCTAGATGCCCCTGATCAGGAAAGGTCTTCTTTGCGTAACAACTCGTAATATTTCGTGCTGTCCTTTTTCGCTACATTTCCTTCTGGAATTTGCGTTATCCGGATTTCGTGTTCCGCATTATAAAGCCGAAAAATAATAATATCACCAGCTTTAATTATCGTGGATGCCTTTGCTGGTTTTCCATTAACTAACACCAGGTTTTTATCGCAGGCATTTTTAGCTATGGAACGGGTTTTAGTTAGGCACAGTTTATTCAGCAATAGATCCAGGCGCATCGTCACTCCCTGCAGAATTTAAAATATCCTTAATCCGGATAGCGATATCTTTTATTTTGAATGGTTTCATAATATAATCTCGAATACCGCGTTGTCGAGCTTCTTCCATAGAAATTAGGGTGGTAAACCCAGTGCAGATTATTATTGGAATATCGGGTTTTATAGTCATCAGTCTTGCAGCAAGATCAACACCATTAATGTAAGGCATCGTAGTATCAGTAACAACAATATCTACAGCATCAGGATTCTTACTAAAAAATTCTTCTGCTTTACGCGGGTCGGTAAATCCTTCCACTTTATAACCTAAGCGCATCATCCCTTGTCTAAAAACAGAAACTAAGCTCGGTTCATCATCTACAAACATTATACATTCAGTTCCGCTGTAGTCAATTTCGTCTACAATTTCTTCAGCGCTATCCTCCCGTCTCTGTTCAGATGTATATAAAGGTAAATACACATCAAAAGTAGTTCCAAATCCGGGTTCACTTTTCACTCTGATAGCTCCATGATGAGCCTGAATAATACTATGTACAATGGAAAGCCCCAAACCAGTTCCATCTGTAGCACCTTTAGTAGTAAAATAGGGATCAAATATGTGGTCTATGATAGAAGGTTCTATTCCCGTACCATTATCACTAACCGATATTTTCAAATATTGGCTTTGTTCCAGTTCCGGAAATGCCTGCATATCACTACTGCGAAATGAAACATTTTCTACGGATATTTCGATCAAGGCATCATCTCTTTTTAAAGCTTGCATAGAGTTTGTACCAAGATTAATCACTATTTGATGTATTTGGCTCGGAACCGCAAGCACAGAACTTTTATCAGTTTTATAATCTTCTTTTATTTGGATAGAACGCGGCATATAGGACTTCAGAAAACGGACTGATTCTCTTACATGATCAACCAAATCAATTACTTCTGTTTTAGATTCTTCCTGACGGGAGAAAGAAATCAGCTGTTTAATCATTTCCTTAGCTCTGGTGGCAGATTTTAAAACCTCAAGTAAATTCATCGCGGCATCGCTTTCAGGAATAAGATCATCTGCAGCCAATTCTGTATAACCAACAATTGCACTTAAGATATTATTAAAATCGTGTGCAATACCTCCAGTTAATCGTCCCAGCGCTTCCAACCGTTGAGATCTTTTCATTTGTTCTTCTTGCAAAATTTCATAAGTAACATCTTTACAGCTGGAATTATACTGGAAAGGCGTCCCTCATCATCAATAACAGGTTTCACAATCATATCTAAAGTAGCTTTAGAGCCATCTTTCCTGGTTAAATCAACTTTTCCCCGCCAGGGCTGTGAAGAACGAACACGCATCCAAGATTGCTTCATATTCCATCTTTTACTCGATTCAAAAGGAAGAAATTCGAAGGGTTTATCGATCAAATCAATTTTACGAAAGCCGATAATTTTCTCAAAAATGGAATTTACATATTTAATATTTTCTTCCGGAGAAAAGATTATAGTGCCTTCTCCGGCTTGTTCAATTGCCTGAATTAGGATTTTAATACTATCATCTGTCTGCTTCTTATGCAAAGCAAAGGCAATTTGTTCAGAAACAGATTCCAACAGCAACTGATCTTCTTCATCATAGAGATTTGTTTTTGTGTATGACTGAACTACTAACGCCCCGATCACATTCCCGGAGAGGATTAAAGGAATCCCCAAAAAGTTTTTGCATTCAACTCCATAAGCTCCAATTATTTTAACTCTATCCTGAATTTCGTCAGCATCCAAAAGCAAAGGTCTGGCTTCATTAATTATCTGAGCCGTTAGAGATTTACTGTCATCAGCCACAACCGGAGAAGCATTTTCTTCCATTTCATCAACCAGATAAGGGAAGGTAATCATATTGTTTTTCCCATCGTATAGAGCAATATAGAAATTTGTGGCATCAATAATCGTTGCTAAGGAATCGTGGATAATATGAAAAAGTTCATCCAATGACTCAGTAGTATTAACTGCATGGCTGATTTTATGAAGAATAGCAGTAATTCTTTCAGAACGATAAGCCGGAGTGAGATCTGTAGAAATAAAAGCATACAGAGTTACATCCTTTGTAGAAATTGGCATCAAAGTGTGTTTGCGGGCATATACTTTATGGCGGCTATCCAGAAAGGAGAATTGTGCTTCTCGGGGTCTATCCTGATGTTCGGAAATAACTCTTAGTACCTTTTCTTTGCTCAATTCATAACTGGTTTCGTATGTAACTTTCTTGCCAAATTCCTCATAAACATCCCACAGATATGAACCGATTATTCTATTTATGGGTATACCAAGATGTTCTCCCATTGTTTCATTAGCCATCATAATCGTACCAGAATTATCAAGCAACAGCATTCCTTCCGAGGACTGTTCAAAAATACAACGAAACAGCGCTTCTCTTTTTTCCAATTCATTACTGGTTAAAGTTAACTTTGTCATATCCTGCATAGCAACAATCACAGTTTCATAGTCTTTCTGTTCACTTTCAGGAATGCTCCAAGTAATTTTAAAATACAGTTTGTTGCCTTCCAGATCATAATTTATACCCTGCCCTTCAAAATACTCTTTTCCTTCATCAACCGCAATAAAAGACTCCAGTAAATATTCTTTTACTTCACCTTTAAATACTAGCTGCAGATTATTCAATAGCTCCTGCTTATCTTTAGCTTTATAAAGAGATAGAGTTGCGTTGTTTACATCCACAACTACTAGTTTATTTACCAAAGCATCCAGTTGATCAGGATGCAATTTCAGATGAGTTCTAAGATCAGAAATACCCCTTTTTTTCATTTTTTCCAGTTCTGCCTGGATTCCAGTAAAATCTTCGATCCATAAAGATACCGGTGACTTGTCAAACAGCATCCGGTAAAATGACTGATTCATTTTGTTCATTTTTCCTGCCTTAATAAACTTTCAGTTTCCAGAGCAATCATCAGCTCTTCATTGGTAGGTATTTTAAGTACAATAACCTTAGAATCCTCTGCACTCAAAACCTGGATACCATCAATGCGTTTTGAATTTTCTTCCAAATTTAATTTTATTCCAATTGCTTCCATTTCGCGGCAAACCTGTTCTCGTAACATAGACATATTTTCACCTATTCCGCCAGTAAAAACCAGGACATCTAATCCGTTTAAAGCTGCAAAATAGCTGCCTATATATTTTTTTATCCGATAGCAATATACATCCATAGCCATAATAGCTTTTGGGTTATTCTTAATTAATATTTCATCTTCAATTTCGCGCATATCATTGGAAATATGGCTTAAGCCCAGCATTCCGCTTTTTTTGTTTAAAATAGTATTAACTTCATCAACTGTAAACCCAAGCTGCTGTTGCAAATGAATCGGAATAGCAGGATCGATATCTCCACAACGGGTTCCCATCATTAGTCCTTCCAAAGGAGTGAAACCCATAGAAGTATCAACTGATTTTCCATTTTTTATGGCAGTTATGGATGCTCCGTTACCTAAATGGCAAGTGATCATTTTCAGCTCTTCCACAGGTCTCTTTAAATAATCAGCCGCCTTCAGACTTACATATTTGTGGCTGGTTCCATGAAATCCATAACGCCGTATTTTATGGTTTGTGTAAAATTCTAAAGGTAGAGGATATAAATATGCCATAGCAGGCATCGTTTGATGGAATGCAGTATCAAAAACACCACATTGAGGACAATTTGGCATATTAACTTTCACAGCTTCTATGCCAATTAAATTAGCAGGATTATGTAATGGAGCCAAAGATACGCATTCTTGCAATACCCTAATTACATCATCTGTAACAACAACCGCATCGGAATAATGTTCTCCTGCATGTACCAATCGATGACCTACTGCATCAATTTCATCTAAACCACTCAAGACACCAGTAACCGGATCAATTAATGCTTCCAGTATAAGCTGCAGACCTTGTTCATGATTATCAATTACCATTTCCCGCTTTTTTTTGGTAAATCTGGTGCTTTTATAAGTAAAAAGTGCAATGTCTTCCCCGATTTTTTCTACTATGCCCTCTGCAATTAAGTTCTCCGTTTGCATATCAATTAGCTGATATTTAATGGATGAACTACCACAATTTAATACTAATATTTTCATCTTTCCTCAACTTATTGAAATTAGTTGTGTGTCTTTTCTTCTTTTCTTGAATAACTGTCAAATCCTTTTTTCTTTCTTTTTGCATTTTATCGTAATTATCCTTTTATCTCCTTGATTATCTATCTGTTGCTAAAATCTTCCAACTCTGCTAATAAAAAAACAGCAGAGCTAATTAGGCATTTTTTATTCCTCGCTTTTTTCCCTATGAGGCACAAAATACACTTCCCAATCTTTCTTGGGAGTAAAATCATAGAACTCCCACACATATTTATCTGCTTCCTGTTCCTGAACCGGAAAAGGAAGAGAAGTTATTTGCACCTCTTTCCCCTTTACTAAAGTATATTTTGCATAGGGTAATGGCCTTCCCCATTTATTTGCCGTAGTGAGAATGTATTTTACATAATTGCCTTTCAGGTGCTGAGAATAAATAATTTGCACCGTGCATAAAGCTTTTGCAGGTAGGAAAAGCAGATATGAAAACCCGTTGTCCATTTGCTGCAACATAGTTATCTGGCAGTTTGTACCTTCGTGAATCTCTATTTTTTCTAGTATAGCAGGTGAACATACACTATCACATAAAACGGGAAAATAGATTAGTTGGGAAACAGCTGTCGTATCATAATTAGCAAAATAATATAAACCCTCCATCACCCATAAGTTATCATTTAGGAAAAAATTAAGGTCTTCCGCCTCAAAACTGAGAGCAGAAAGGGTTGCTAACCCGATAATTAGAACCGACAGAAAAACATATTTCACTTGATAACAATCAGTTTAGCTGTTCCCAATGCTCTGCCTTTGCTCGTTAAACGCACAAAATATACGCCATTAGCAAGCTTGGGAAGCTGCCAATCCACTTCCTTTTTATCGTATTTTGTCTTACAAATTTTTTGCCCCTTGAGGTCATATAAAATCAGCTCTGCTTCTCCTAAAATCTTCTCGTCATAAGCAATATGTAAAACTCCTCCCGTACTATAAGATATTACGGAAGGATGAATAGAAAGCCTCCCCTCAGATTCAGGCAAAACACTATCTTCCACAGAAATAGGTAATTGCACCGAAAAAACCTTTAATTCCGATGGCTCAGCAAAAAAATGAGTGCTAAAAACCGTTTCACTAGTTAGCGGATTTTGCACCCAAAGATGCGTTTTCATAGGCCATAACTCGTCTGTAGCAATACCTGCCACATCAGATATAGCTGGATTATCAAATCCATTTCCACAACACTGACTGTGATAAACAGAAACACCAGCAACAGGCAATCCACTTAAATTAGTACATTCAACCCGATAAGTAAATCTGGCAGAACAATAATTAGGACCGCAGGCTGAAGGTGATGTGTCTTTTGCCCAACCATAGATACTATCTCCAATTAAATTAGAATAAAGCAATTGAATACCACATTGAGTTCCGTTTAGCGGACTTAAATCGTTTTCCAAACCCTCTCCCCAACGAACAATTTCATCCTGCATTCCAAACACTCGTATAGTAAAATATCCTTGCGCTGGTGTATTACAGCTTTGGGGAATATAAATTACTTGAACATTCGTAGTATTAGGATTAACAGTTATAGTAAGAGAGTCCTCAGCATCAAGATAAGTTACCGTTTCAATTTGAGCTAAACCTATAAAAGCGCTCAATTCAATCGTCAGTAAATTATTTTCCTCAAACCAGAATCTGCTGATTAAATTTTCCACTATGGGATTTGCCCAAATAACGGAAAAGGTGCAAAGGATTAAAAAAAATAGAGCGAGCCGTTTCATTTTTCTTCTCCCCCTTTTTTATATTACCATAATTATAAGCAACTTTTATTCCAGAACCTGCTTTTATAATCATTGCTGGAAAGAAGATACCTTTTTAGCGCACAATTAAAATAGCCACCGTCCCCTTTATTATACAAATAGGCAAATTACCGTCCCTTTTATGCAACATAATAATCTCTCGGTAATCACGCAGATTTAATAGCCTGGAATAAAAAAGACTATCTGAATATCTGAAAATTGGATATTAGGAACGCGATTACAGGATTTCAAGGATAAAGTACTTATTCCGTAGAAACGATAGATATCCGCAACAGGTTTCCACCCAGCAATAAACACTCCTATAAGAAAAACTATTTCCACCCCTTAAAACCTTGATTGTAGATAAAAATAGTCCTGTGCCAATTCCGGGCTTGACAAAAAATCCCTGCTGGGAATTTTGACAATTAAAGTGGGTGATTAGCTCAGTTGGTTAGAGCGCTACGTTGACATCGTAGAGGTCACTGGTTCGAATCCAGTATCTCCCACCACTTTCTTTTTTAATAGATATTTAACTTGATATTTTGTCCTATTGGGCTCCTTTAAAATAAAACATATATCTCATTCTAAAAGGGTGATTAGCTCAGCTGGTTAGAGCGCTACGTTCACATCGTAGAGGTCACTGGTTCGAATCCAGTATCACCCACCACTTTTTAAAACCTTACTTTAATCCTGTTACTCTAATTTGTTACTCTAATTTGTTACTCTAACTTTTATTCAAGATCTAATCCTCCTTCCTGGTTCGTTTAGAACTTTATAATAATATTTAAAAAATGATAATTCAGTTTGGGATGAACAGGATTATTATAGCAGAGGGCAGAGAGCTTAGGGCGAAGCAAAAAAATAGGCAGAGGGCGAAAAGGATGCTGTGGGATTTTAGGATTTTGCTTTAGAAACAAGGATTTC
>Ga0255346_1005230_pt1 | contig 13558 bp, 10 predicted proteins | sample wastewater_treat_FD_194410 | JGI IMG/M metagenome (GOLD analysis project Ga0255346, IMG submission 194410) | Wastewater microbial communities from Lulu Island WWTP, Vancouver, Canada - plant22 | ecosystem: Engineered > WWTP > Wastewater > Unclassified | place: Canada: Vancouver, British Columbia... | reverse complement strand
TTTGTCCTTTTAATTTTTGACAAGCACTTGTCTGTGGAATTGTGGAAAAGCCGATCTTTTTCAACATCACGCTTGTTGAAAGATTTTTGCTTCTGATTTTGTTAATTTATCGAGAGAATCAGCCTTTGCTTTTGAATAAAAAGGGAATTATCCACATCATCCCCAGCCCCTACTATTAAAACTACTTAACTTACTTAAAAGAGATTAAAGAATAATCTTTTAACGGCTCGTGCTGATAAGTGGCAAGTAAAGATTGAGCTCTGGATTAGGCAATTTGATTGTCACCATTTCAACAAAACCTTTACGTTTATAACCATTTGCACAATCTTCAGCTTCACCTTGAAAATAAATGGTAGCACCTTCGGGATTAATGGTGTTCATGTCTAGCTGAAAGAAAAAGTCAGCTAATCCTGGATATTCTAAATCTCTCTCAAAGTATATTAAGTTCTCTTCTGCGTCAGGATGCCAGGGTGGCAAATCAATACTGTAACGCAAAGCGGAAATGCTTGTCGTGCGGTTGGTATGGCGATAATAATTACGCGCGTCTAGCTGTCCGCTTATTTCAATCAGCGACTCATTAAAATTCAAGTTCACACTTAGATTATGAATTTCCGGACCAGCACCGTATTCCAGTGGTTCGGGCAAAGTTTTTAAGGCGCGCAATAAACTTTGCAAGGCGGGTTCCACTAAAACTTCCTCAAAATAGGCACAGCGCGACACATTGCCGCCGCCCATTTGGCTCCCTAAACGATATTGAATAGCTGTTAAACCCAGTTCTGCTTCGGTATAGTCGATAAGTGTGCCAAATTGTTCGATAAGGGCAGTATTGTTGTATTCCAAGGGCAAAGCTTCCTGCCCGTAAGCCAGCTTGTTGGCTAAGACTTGATAATCTTCGTATCGCGTTGGTTTATGTGTCTTTGAATACAGATAAGGATTGAGAATAAAATCTTTGTAACTTTCCAGATTGATGAGTAAGTGATTATTTGGATTTGTTTGAACGAGTCCCTGGAGATAGTCGCGGATGGCTTGTGTTTCTGGTTCTGAAAAAGCCTGTGAACCAGGATAATCAGCCATGCAAGGGTCGGTTGGCAGATTGTTCCATTGATAAGCAAAATTATGTTCAAGCGCTACGCCACCATCATCTGAAGCACAGCCACTGGGATTAGTATTTTTAACCCAGGTGATAGTCCATGTGTCGCCAGTTCCATCAGCCTGACTTTCAGCTTTGGCACGTCCGTCTGGGTTGGCGACAAACAAAAAATGAACCGCGAAATGGTCAATCAGATAGCGGACATCACCTTGCTTTGGATATGCGCTCAATAAAAATTCAGCATAGCGGAGATTGATTTCCACGGGTCCAAAGGAATTGGCTTTTAAGCCACTTATCAAAATAAGAGTTGGTTTTGGTGATGGATTGGCTTCGAGTTTTAATATCAGTAAATCGTGTCCGTGGTTCATACCCAGGTTTTGTTTTTCCCAAGAGTCGCCGATATCTGTCACAGTAAGTAAATCAGGATATTTGTTTTGAAGCTGGTGAATGTGATCGTAAATTGTTGACAGGTCGCGATAGCAGGAAAAGCCGGGTACATATGCGCTTTGTGCGTTTGCAGGAGATAATGAATTGGGGCATGAAGAAACTATTGTGATGAATAAAAGAAAAACAAGAATGCTAGAAATCCTTTTTAACATATCTTCACCGCCATTTATTCTATCATTACTGGCGCATAGCGCATTACATTAATGTGCGTTATGGAAATAAAGTTTGGAATTTTCATAATTTAGGTCAATTTCAAGGTTAGATTAGAAAGGTGAATCAAAAAAACAATTAAGTAATCGTCCCATAGCAAGGTTTAAGGCGGTATAATCATGATATTGAACAAATACAATAAGAATGAGGTGCTAATGACTGACAAATTAAGTTGGATCGACGATGAAATCGCCAATCTAAAAGAAACAGGTTTTTATAATACCATTCCCACCATGGACTCGCCCCAGGGCGCGAAAGTGAACATCAATGGTAAAAAAGTACTCAACTTCTGTGCTAATAACTATCTCGGTTTAGCTAATCATCCGCGTTTGGTACAGGCCGCCAAAGATGCCATGGACAAGTACGGACTTGGACCTGGCGCGGTGCGTTCAATCGCTGGCACAATGTCTCTTCACCTTGAGTTGGAACGCCGCATGGCTGAATTCAAACGCGTTGAAGCGGCGATAACTTTCCAGTCTGGTTTTACCGCCAATGGTGCCACAATCCCCGCATTGGTTGGCAAGGGCGATGCTATCTTCTCAGATGAACTCAATCACGCCTCAATTATTGATGGCTCAAGACTTTCTGGCGCGAAAATTCACCGCTTTGCGCATGCTGATGTCGATGATTTTGAACGCGTTGTTAAAGAAGCTCAAGGAAGCTATAACAAAGGTCTCATGATTACCGATGGTGTTTTCTCAATGGATGGCGACTATGCCCCATTGGATAAACTGGTCGAAGTTTCAGAAAAATATGGTCTGATGACCGCTGTTGATGATGCTCACGGCGAAGGTGTGATGGGTAAAGGTGGTCGTGGTATCGTGGATCATTTCGGTCTGCACGGAAAAGTTGACGTGGAAATTGGTACTTTTTCTAAAGCTTTTGGTGTTGTTGGTGGTGTTGTTGCGGGTAACGCGCGCATCATTGAATGGCTCCGCCAACGCGGACGACCTTTCCTGTTCTCATCCGCAGTGACCGTGCCCGATGTGGCTGCCTGTATCGCCGCTGTGGATTTGCTGGAAGAATCAAGCGAGTTGGTTGACCGCTTGTGGTCAAACGCGCGCTTCTTCCAGGAAGAAATGCGCAAACTCGGTTTCAACACTGGCGTAACCCAAACACCTATTACACCCGTGATGCTCGGTGACGTGCAGCTGGCGCGCCAGTTTAGCCGCGAATTGCTTGAAGAAGGCATTTTTGCAGGTGCTTTGGGCTTCCCAACCGTGCCCCGTGGCAAGGCACGCATTCGCGTAATGATTTCTGCAGCTCACAGCCAGGACGATCTCGAACAGGCACTGGACGCTTTTGAACGAATCGGCAAGAAACTTGGCAAAGGCACAATGGAAGAATAGACAATATTTCTGAATAAATGAAAAAGTGGTCTCATAATATCAGAGACCACTTTTTGTATTAATAAAACAGATTTAAACTTTTAAGAATTGGCTTAAAGATTCATAATCCGCTTTATCGCGCGCTGCGATCAGATTTCCCCAGGCTTTGGGAGTCTGGAGTTCGTGCGGATAGGGATAGAATCCGCGCCAGTCATGTTTTTCGCCGTAGCGTTTGATGGGTTTCCATTCGGAAACGATGAGATGATAAGCTTTATCCAGCAATGAATTTGCCAAATCGTGGTAGCTATAGCCCAAAGGCAAGGTTTTCTTGTCTTCAAATTCACACAAAATAAGGCGCGGACGCAGGCTTTCCCAGGGAATGCCGTCCAAAACCATTTTGTCGTAGCCTTCGGTATCGATTTTCAGGAAATCGATTTCATCAATAGCTTTCTCCAGGACAAACTCGGTTAATGTTGTAACATCGACGTGATATTCTGCCTGATGCGAAGGTAAAAAGGCTTGCAGTCCGCTAACGCCATCTGATTCACATGATTTATAAAAAGCGACCTGTTGGGCACTTTTATCTGCTACCGCCCGCGCATCTACATGAACTGAACTTAAATTAATTGTCAGTTGCTCTAACTGAGCTCTATTAACAGGGTCGGGTTCAAAAGCAAATACTTTCCATCCTTCACTTGCAAAAGGTATTGTGTCGTAGCCACGGTGCGCGCCGATATCGACCAATGTGCCTTTAAAGGATATGGATTTAAACCAGTCTAATATCAACTTTCCTTCGTCTACGTGTTTGGCAAAGCCGAAATGGTGCTTTAGCAGGTTAAATACTGACGCTAAACCTTTTTCGCGCAAGACGCGCATTGCAGTTTTGGATTTATTAATCAGCATAGGCTCATTCCTTGGCTCGGGTCATTTGCCGGCGGCGTTTCCACATCAAAATTGGGCGTAGTAGTTTGCGCAGATGGTATTTTGCGTTAATCCAGGACAGCTTCTTACCACCATCACGGTAATGAACGCGCATCATTTCTGGCCAGCAACGGTCATCTTCCGCGATGCTTTTTGCTGTGCCATGTAAACGAAAAGCTGCCCAGGGTTCTTTGATGTAAACCAAAGGCGCTTTGGCGGCCAGGCGAGTCCAAAGGTCGTAGTCCATGGCGAAATAGAAGCTGTCGTCCAGCGGACCGACTTCATGCCAAAGCGACGCGCGCCAGAAAGACGCTTGCTGCGGGATATGCACATAACCACGGCGCAGTTTGGCATAATCGGTTTGCGCGGCAGGGAACCTTCCTATGCGCTTTCCTTCGGCATTGATTAGCCAGCAATCCCCATAAACCATGCCAGCTTTCGGATGGTCGGCTAGTTTTTGCACTGCGGCTGACACTGCGCCTGGCAGTAAGATATCGTCCGAGTTTAGCCACGCCAGAATATCGCCAGTTGCGCGAGCAAAGCCCTGGTTGATCGCGTCTGTTTGTCCTTTATCAGGCTTGCTTTGCCAGTAAGCCAGGCGACTCTCATACTTTTTGATAATCTCAACGCTGTTGTCTTTGGAACCACCATCAATAATGATGTATTCAATGTTTGGATAATCTTGCTTGAGAACGGATTGAATCGTTTCTTCAAGAAAATGACCATGGTTGAAACTGGGCGTGACGATGCTGACTTTGGGTTGCAATTGCATTATTTCTTTATCGACCTCTTTCCGCGATGTTCTCTTATTTTTTCATAGAGTTCTGATAAGCCCTTGAAACCGCTCGACTTGATGAGACTTTTGAACAGACGCGCGTAGGATTCAATGGGCTGGAACGGCCAACGCTTCATCATTTCGCCATAGCTTGCAATCGCGCCCTGATAATCTTCGGCTTCAGCACGATAAAAGGCGTCAATGCGATAGGCACCCGCCCATATTTTATTAAAAATCTGCGCGTTGAGTGGATAAAATCGCTCATCTTCACACAGCCATTTGGCAATTCTGAAGGCTTCAGGTCCAAATTCGAGTGCTTTGGCATGATTTTTGGCATCATCATGCATACGCGCGGCGGACCAAAGCGCGTCAGGCACGTAAACGGGCTCGGCAATGGATGCCATGCGCAACCACAACTCAACATCCAGTAAATAGTGGTAGTCGAGATCCAAGTAGCCGGCTTGTTCCAGTGCCGAACGGCGCATAAAAACACCGGGCTGGCTGATTATTTTGAATTGCATTAAATCTTTGAGTTTCCAGTCGCCAAAGTGCATACGGTTAAAGGCATTTCCGTGACCATCAATGGAGTTAACATCACTAAAGACAAAGCTTGCATCAGGGTTTTCCTGAAAAGCTTTTACCGCAGCCGAAATCGCGCCAGGATAATACAGGTCGTCGGAGTTAAGCCAGCCGACAATATCGCCAGTTGCCTGTCGAAAGCCTTTGTTGACCGCATCTGCCTGTCCTTTGTCCTTTTCGGACACCCAGCCTGCCAGACGGTCGGCGTATTTTTGGATAATCTCCACGCTACCATCTGTCGATGCGCCGTCCATAAGCCAGTATTCGATATGGGGGTAATCCTGCTCCAGAACAGACAAAATCGTCTGCTCGAGATATTGAGCCTGATTGAATGATGGCGTGACAATAGAAACCAAAGGTTTGTGGCATGGCATACGCTGATTATAATGCTTTTAAGTATTTATTGTCTTACAAAAAGATTAATCCACCCGACGCAGGATAAATAATGAAATGCAAGCAAACTTTTACATTTAAATCTACGTGAAAGAGAAAAATATTAATCGGGGCGTTTTATAATGTCAGATATGAAAAAAAAATTATCCTTATTGTCCTGGCTGTTTTTTTCGTCGTGGCTTTAATTCTTGGTGGACTGTCCTTATACGCTAAACATCAAATGAAGAAGATACCAGCGTTGACATACATGGAAGCTCTTGAATATACAACGGAGGATAAACCTGAAGCTGTTATTACTATTGGCATTATCAAAGATGGACAAATTTCTTACACAGTTTATGGCGAAAACGGAAAAGTCTTAGAACCAGAATTACATACTTATGAAATTGGCTCTATCACCAAAACTGTGACTGCTGCATTGATAAACAAAGCTGTTAAAGACGGTTTGCTTAGCCTTGACCAGACCATTGATCATTATCTGGACCTGCCGGCAGGCAATGAATATCCAACGATAATGGAGTTGCTGACGCATACGTCGGGATATAAAGGTTTTTATTTTGAAAAACCGATGATTTCTAATTTTCTCAATGGCAGAAATGATTATTATGGCATTACGAGGGAAATGGTGCTTAATAGAGTCAGCAAGCTGAATTTGGATAAAGAAAATTACGGTTTTAAATATTCAAATTTTGGATATGCCGTTCTTGGACTTGTCCTGGAAACAGTTTATGAAACTGATTATAAAACTCTGGCAAATCATTTTCTGCAACATGATTTAGGTATGCTCAATACAAGAGTTTTAGGAAAAGATGGCGACCTTGGCAAGTACTGGGAGTGGAAAGAAACAGATGCCTATCTCTCTGCTGGTGATATAAGGTCAAATATTGAAGATATGCTTTTATATGCGCAAATGCAACTCGATAACAACCCGTATTTTATAAAATGCCATGACAGTCTGGAAACTATCAATGATTCTACAGAAAGATATCGCTTAATGGATATTAACATAGACGAAATCGGCATGGCATGGAGCATTGATAAAGAGAACGGCATTATCTGGCATAACGGTGCGACAGGAAGCTACAATGCTTATATTGGCTTTAGCCCAACAACGGGTAATGCGGTTGTGGCTCTATCCAACCTTGCTCCAAATTTCCGTATTCCTGCAACAGTCATTGGTGTAAAGTTATTAAAGGAATTGAATACAGGTAAATAAAAGACAGACAGGTAAATTGTTCTAGAACAACAAACCTTGTTTTCTTTATTGACCATGTACTAAAAAACGCCCATCATTGCGCATGCTCGTGATAGAATAAGACCATTAACGTAAGCGTTAAAATATATTGAAGGAGTTTCAATGAAAACATTCCAAAAAATGCTTTGCGCTTTAGCGCTTGTTGCACTTTTGGTTTCTGGCTTTGGTGCCGCGCCAAAAGTTGCCGAGGCTCAAGCACCCGTTGAGAAACTCGCGGTGTTTGAATCATTCGGTGCGCCTAATTGATGGCATTGTGGAATCTCCGGTCCGGTGATTGATCAATTAGCTATCGACTACGCAGAAAGAAATATTGTATTTGTCGACTACACTATGGATTGGGGTATTCCTAATCCAGTACTTTACCGGTATGAAGTTATTGAACGTACCGAACCTGGTTGGGGATTGACCTGGGCCATGATTGACAGTGGACAAAGATATTCCCGTGGTGCAGAAACACATGATGAAGCCGTCGAAAAATACACTGCAATGGTGGAATACGGCATCGCTCAGGAAGCGCTTGCTGATATAAGTGCCCAATATTGGGTCATAGATGACACAGCCTATTTCAAAGTAACGGTTCAAAATTTGAGTGGCGTAGACTTAAGTCAAGAAAACTCTGCCAGAGTATACGCCTTTGTAAAAGAAACCGGTATTCAATACGAAGATACGAACACAACCCATCACGCCTCACGTGGTGAAGGTATGACCCTTATTCCTAATTTAGCAGATCAGGAAACTGGCACCTATTATGTATCTGTTCCACTACGCGAGATTACTGACTGGAATAATGTTGGTGCTTATGCTTTTGTTGATTACGAATATTCAACGGGTGGACTTTTCTTGCAGTTGAATGCCACAGAAGCTACAAAAATCGACTTTGTGCCTGTATTAACGGTTGGCCCAACGCGAATTACACTTACTATTCCTGACAATTTAACCGAAATCCCGCCTCAAGATATTAGAATAATGGCAGGGTCTGAGATTTCATGGGTGATTGAAACCAATCGTCCATGGATTAATGTTAATGTTGAAGAAGGAACAGGGCCTGCTGGAATTGTTCTTGACATTAACGCTTTTACTTTACGTAAAGGAAATAACCGGGCGACATTGTTGGTGAAGGACATAAACAGCGATTCTTTCGCCAGTGTCGAAATTGATATTTTAGTGGAAGCAAAAGCGCCGCCTCCTTATTCGCTCTATATACCACTTCTTACGAAGTAAAAGCCTAAACTACACACAAAGCCCCGTACACACGGGGCTTTTTTCATAAAAAAGCTTTAGTTATTCATAAAAAAGCTTTAGTTATTCATAAAAAACTATACAGTTTTCTTCTTAAACGGTACAATTATACAAAGATCCAAGGAGCGCGCAATGAGTGAAAACACACAAATAGAAAGCAATCCCTTGCAAACAATACTAGAGGAATTTCCACGCCAAAAACCATCACCAGCTCATGATATGGACCAGGAAGAAGTCCTGCGCGTGCTTGAGCTAGCTGAGATAGCCAGCGTTCCACTGGTGGTTGCGGGTGGTTGGGCGGTTGATGCGCTTTTGGGTTGGCAAACAAGATCGCATGGCGACCTGGACCTGGCGATAAACCGTGCTCATTTAGTGCGATTTTTGGGAATATTGAGCAGGATTGGTTATGGCTTTGTGAACGAAGTCCATGCCAATGACAAAAGCTATATATTGGATAATGGCGTTGGACACCAAATTGAAATTCATGTTTATACGCGCGATGATAAAGGGCGCATTATTAGTGGTTCACGCTATCCAAGCAACTCACTTAGTGGCCAAGGCAAAATCGGACACTTAAAAGTTAGTTGTGTTGCGCCTGAGTGGCTGATTGACTCCTATACCGAAAAAGAAATCAACGAAAAGACCTTACAGGATCTGAAGTACATAAGCAATTTGTTCCGTTTGGAACTGCCGATTGAATTTAAAGAGTATGATGACAGCTTGTATTCCCAACATGCGCAAAAATATCGTGTATTGCCTTCCGATTTTGAACTTATCGAAACGAAAACAGGGCATGATTATTCTGAGCTTGTACTATGCTTAGCTGATGTGGATCAGCAAATTGCAGAAGATGTGCGACAAAATGAGGCGGCTCGATTTGAAAAAGTTTTTATGGAAACGGCACCCAACCCACTTACTGCGGCGAATTTCGATTTGCGCACCGGATTGCTTTTAAAGCGAAATGATGAAGTCGTTGGCGCAATCGAACTTGGACCCGTGCGCTCAGCATTGGCTGAAGCAGGTGAAGAAGGCAAAATATGGCAAATTAAGCAAGTGCGCATGGGGCAGTTTGCTGAATATGCAAGGATATTCCAATATATAATAAAAGAAGCTAGTAAATGGGCTTGTGAGCATGGTGCTAACCAATTGCGCGTCGCGCCATTGGATGACATTAGCACCAACCGGCCTGCCCATTTGAAAGAATACGACTTTGCGCATATCGGATATGCCACCAAGTATGAGCAAATTGGCTTTGAACCACTTACTGGTGAAACATTACAAAGACTTGTATTGGTAAAAAGGCTTGACGAATAATTACTCAAAGAACAGAAAAAAAGCTCTCAGTATGAGAACTTTTTGTATTATTATAGGTTTGATGTTTTATTTTTGCTTACAACTTTGATCTTGCTTCTGCATCAGCGATAATAATGACGTTTGGATGAAGTTGCAGAATTGATGCGGGTACCATGGGATCAATCGGGCCGTTAAGGGTTCGCTCAAGGGCTTCAGCTTTTTTATCTGAACTTACAAGCAAAAGGATTAATCGGCTATTGAGAATGAAACGCATACCAACCGTAACAGCCTGATGTGGTACTGCCTCATTGGTTTTGAAAAAGTGACCGTTTGCAGCCATTGTGGATTTGTCCAAATTAACCAGTCGTGTAAAGGGATGGAAGGTGCTATCTGGTTCATTGAAAGCAATATGTCCAGTGGTGCCTAAGCCTAAAATTTGCAAGTCCATCCCCCCCATATCCCTGGCAAGTTGGTCATAAGCCTGACATTCAGAGGTCATGTCCTGGGGTAAGCTGTTAGGAATGTGCGTGGAAGCTTTGTTGATGTTTATATGATCAAAGAAGTAGTGATTCATGTAATAGTGGTAACTGTTTATATCATCCTCTTTTAAACCGTAATATTCGTCGAGATTAAAAGTCGTTATCGCGCTAAAGTCCAACCCTTCTTCTTTATGAAGTCTGACAAGCTCCTTGTAACAACCCAGGGGCGTAGAACCCGTGGCAAGCCCCAGGATGCTGTTTGGCTTTTGGCGAACTTGTGTAGCGATAATCTCTGCAGCTTTGAGGCTAAGTTTTTGATAGTCGGATACAGCTAATAGTTTCATATAACTCCTTAATGAGAGTAAGCTGAAAAGAGAATCAGCCAGGATTTGTGATATTTTAACTTAAAAGGCGAAATGTGTACATACAAAAATCTCTTCCAAGCAAAAGCATGTAAGCAGGCAAATAAAACGTTCCACGTGAAACACTTACCAGAATTGCGATTATCAAAAATGAATACATCAAGTCTGGACTGCTGGCTGGATGAAAGATGATATGTGGAACGAGGGGGTAATTAAAAGAAAAAATGCTCTCGGCGTGATTCGAACACGCAACCGTCTGCTCCGCAAGCAGGTGCTCTATCCATTAAGCTACGAGAGCGTTTTCCAACGACCGATATTCTACACCTAAAAAATGATTTGGTCAAGCTTTGGTTACAATTTATCGCAAGGCTATTATGGAGCTTTTATAAGGCTCTATAAGCGAATTAAAAGAATTAGGGGTGGCTCAAAGAAACAGATGATAATCGACAACGAAGAGAGCCATAATAATTGACATTGTATAGAAAGACTAGCTTTCTGACAATTTAAAAATTTGAAGGCTTGGTAAGAAAAAACAATAGTTGTTTTCCTTAACAGCATAAGACTGGAAAAAATAGTGTGCGGTTTGCGAGACTGGGTAAAATGTAGCTCCAAAACGTTCTCACACTGGGAAGGCTCTAAAGGCAATACATTTTGTTTCACGTGAAACAATTGGAATATTTGGCTCCCTTATGCTCATAATTTATTTTATGCCGTGATGTCAGCTTGTTAATCTATTGAATGGAATATTTTGATTAAGGCACTTACTATCAAATACTAATCTTAGGCAAGATGATTAGTGGGACTGGCTTGACGCAAAAAGATTCCTAAGAAACGGGATTTCCAAAACACACACTTAATTTGCGTAAATAATCATCGGCGGATTGGTTAATAGAGATATCTGTTTTGACACATAAAGTTGCGCGTAGATTAATGTTATTTAGCGTAATACGTCCAGTTTTGTTCCGGTAATTAACGCCAAGGTGTTTGAATAGGTTTACCTGTCTATTAATCAGGATTTACAAGAACCTTGCAAAATAAGAGACAACAATCTGCTGAATCTTCGCTAAAGCATGATAAACTTATAAGGCTATGTGTGTGTGAATCCTAATTTCCAAGGAGGAAAAATGTCCCGAAAAATTCTATATCTATCTTTAGTAATTTCTTTAGTCTTTGGTATGCTTGGCTTGCAGCCCCCCCAACCGGTTCAAGCTGCCAGCACCCTGAAGATTAGCCAGGTCTACGGTGGCGGTGGTGGAAGCGGTGCCCCGTACACGCACGACTTTATTGAAATCTTTAATGTCGGTACAGCTGCTGTTTCGCTGGATGGCTTGTCCCTTCAATATGCAAGTGCTGCTGGTACCGGAAACTTTGGTGCCAACTCAGGCCAGTTGACCGAACTTCCTGATGTTAGCCTGGAACCTGGGCAGTATTTCCTGGTGCAAGAAGCTGGCGCAGCAAACGGTCAGCCACTGCCAGCACCAGACTATATTGACCCAACGCCGATTGCCATCGGCGCTGCCAGTGGAAAAGTTGTTTTGGTAACGGGCACGACATCCTTAGGCTGTAATGGAGGGTCAAAACCTTGTGATGCTAACCAGCTGGCAAGGATCATTGACTTGGTTGGTTTTGGCACGGCAAACTACTATGAAGGAGCCGCTGCAGCCCCCACGTTAAGCACCGTGCTTTCAGCGCAGCGCAAATCAGGCGGTTGCCAGGACACGGACGAAAACGGTGATGATTTTGAAGCGCTCGCGCCTGCGCCACGCAATACTGCCACAGAAATCAACCTTTGCGCGCCAGTTGTGAACCCGGATGCGGTTTTCTTCTCGGAGTACCTTGAAGGCTCTAGCAACAACAAAGCACTTGAAATCTACAATGCCACCGGCGCGGATTTAGACCTTTCAGATATTCATATTGGTCTTTATTCCAATGGTTCTAGTACTATTGGTAACCAGGTAACACTATCTGGTACCTTGGCGAATAACGAAGTTTATGTTATTGCACACAATCAGGCAGCACAAGAAATAAAAGATGTTGCTGATCTCTTAAATGGTGTTACCAACTTCAATGGTAATGATGCCATTGTTATGCGCAGACTTTCTACCGATACCGTCCTTGACAGCATCGGTCAGGTTGGTTTTGACCCAGGAGCTTCTTGGAGTGACAACGGTGTCTCTACCAAAGACATGACCCTGGTACGCAAACCGGATATTTGCTCAGGCGATACTAATCCTGATGATGAGTATTTTCCTTCTCTTGAGTGGATTGCTTATCCAAAAGACACCTTTACCTATCTCGGCTCACACACGTCCAACTGTTTTGGCCCCGCTCCAACCGGCCCCACAGTTGAGTCGATTGTTCCTGCTTCCGGTGCGAACGTTCCCAAAACTACTGATATCACCATCACCTTCAGCGAAGCGGTAACCGTGAGCACCGGCTGGTACGATATCACTTGTAGCGTATCAGGCACTCATACGGCTGTGGTAACTGACGCCAACCCTGTTTACACCTTAAATCCAGATGTTGATTTTGACACGGGTGAAACTTGTACGGTCACCATCAACAAAGATTTGGTTGTCAACGCGGCCAACGAAACGATGCCAGCTGATTTCGTTTCCTCATTCAACATTGTGGCAGGTTGTGGTGATCCCTTTACTGCCATTTATGACATTCAGGGTTCTGGCGATGCCAGCCCGATTGCTGGACAAACGGTGACCACCGAAGGTGTGGTGACGGCCAACTTCCAGGTGGGTGGCAAGAAAGGCTATTTTATTCAGGATCCTGTTGGTGATGGCGACCCCACAACTTCAGATGGTATCTTTGTGTATAGCACCAACCCAACCGTGAATGTTGGCGACGCCTTGCGCATTACCGGTAAAGTGAGTGAATACTACAATCTGACCCAGATTACACCTACCAGCCCCGCGACAGTGATGGTCTGTGGTACCGGTCAAACTATTGAACCGGTTGAGCTGACCCTGCCTACCACCGCACCAAGAAGCTACGAAACTTATGAAGGTATGCTGGTCACTTTCCCACAGGCTCTTTACATTTCTGAATATTACAACTACGACCGCTATGGCGAAATTGTGCTGGCAAGCAGCCGTCATTTCAGCCCCACGCATTCCAATGAACCGGGCGCGGACGCTAATGCTGCTGAGTTGGCTTATCAGTTGGATATGCTTAA
>Ga0255346_1005223_pt1 | contig 13587 bp, 16 predicted proteins | sample wastewater_treat_FD_194410 | JGI IMG/M metagenome (GOLD analysis project Ga0255346, IMG submission 194410) | Wastewater microbial communities from Lulu Island WWTP, Vancouver, Canada - plant22 | ecosystem: Engineered > WWTP > Wastewater > Unclassified | place: Canada: Vancouver, British Columbia... | reverse complement strand
CCTTTGTATCGGCCATTGTAGCACGTGTGTCGCCCTGGACATAAGGGCCGTGCTGATTTGACGTCATCCCCACCTTCCTCACTACTTGCGTAGGCAGTTCTTTTAGAGTCCCCATCATTACATGCTGGCAACTAAAAGTAAGGGTTGCGCTCGTTGCAGGACTTAACCTAACACCTCACGGCACGAGCTGACGACAACCATGCAGCACCTCGTATACGGCCATTGCTGGCTTATACCTTTCGGCATAATTCCATACACGTTCGAGCCCAGGTAAGGTTCCTCGCGTATCATCGAATTAAACCACATGCTCCTCCGCTTGTGCGGGCCCCCGTCAATTCCTTTGAGTTTCATTCTTGCGAACGTACTCCCCAGGTGGATTACTTAATGCTTTCGCTCAGTCACTGACAATATATCGCCAACAACTAGTAATCATAGTTTACGGCGTGGACTACCAGGGTATCTAATCCTGTTTGATCCCCACGCTTTCGTGCCTCAGCGTCAGTAATGGGTTGGTAACCTGCCTTCGCCGTCGGTGTTCTGTGTCATCTCTATGCATTTCACCGCTACATGACACATTCCAGCTACCTCAACCATACTCAAGACTAACAGTATCAACGGCAATTCTGCAGTTAAGCTGCAGGATTTCACCACTGACTTATCAATCCGCCTACGCACCCTTTAAACCCAGTAAATCCGGATAACGCTTGGATCCTCCGTATTACCGCGGCTGCTGGCACGGAGTTAGCCGATCCTTATTCTTACGGTACCTTCAGCTCCGGACACGTCCGGAGGTTTATTCCCGTACAAAAGAAGTTTACAACCCAGAGGGCCTTCAATCCTTCACGCGGCATGGCTGGGTCAGAGTTGCCTCCATTGCCCAATATTCCCTACTGCTGCCTCCCGTAGGAGTCTGGTCCGTGTCTCAGTACCAGTGTGGGGGATCATCCTCTCAGACCCCCTAGTCATCGTAGTCTTGGTGAGCCGTTACCTCACCAACAAACTAATGACACGCATGCTCATCAAAAACCGAAATTCTTTAATTATAAAAAGATGCCTTTAAATAATACTATGGGGTATTAATCCAAATTTCTTTGGGCTATGCCCCGGTTAATGGTAGATTACATACGCGCTACGCACCCGTGCGCCGGTCGCCGCCAGGTATTGCTACCCGCGCTGCCCCTCGACTTGCATGTATTAAGCCTGCCGCTAGCGTTCATCCTGAGCCAGGATCAAACTCTCCATAGTAAATTTGATCTTGAATGTCTCGGATCTATCTCTCAAAGTTCTCAACTTTGGGATACGCACTATTTTGTCTATGCTTCAATATTTCAAAGAACTTTTCTCTATTTTTTCTCCCGCTTCTTTCGATTTGGGAGTGCAAAATTAATTCTTTTTTTTAACTCCGCAAACTTTTTTTAATTTTTTTTTCAACATCTTCTCCAAACACTCTATCATGCTTTGTTTATTAGGGACGGCAAAAGTAATACTTTTTTTATTTCTAACAAACTTTTTTATTCTATCTCCGATTTTTAACTATCCCTTGTTGAAACGGGAGTGCAAAGATAATACTTTTTTTATTCATTGCAACTTTTCCCTTTTATTTTTTTTGCGGCTTTTCAGTGAACAATCCATTTGCTTATCAAATGGGAGTGCAAAATTAGTCATTATTTATTATTTACATCACTTTTTTTGATTTTTTTTTAATTTTTTTTCAATTAGCTGAATTTTAAACGCTTATGAATATATTATTTTTCTATTTATAATTAAATTTACATTTATACCTTATAATATATTACATTAATGCCTCTGACGAATGATACGATGAACGTACCAAAGGACCGCATTCGGCATGCCTGAAACCAAGCCTCAAGGCTTCGGCACGAATCAATTCAAATTCCTCAGGACTATAATATTTTTCCACTTGTGTATTATCGTTTCCGGGTTGCAAATACTGACCTACCGTAATAATGTCTGCACTCGTGTCTCTGATTTCCTTCAAGGTTTCGAAAATTTCTTCCATAGTCTCTCCAAGCCCTACCATTATTCCGCTCTTTACCCTCATTCCCATGGCAAAAGCAATTCGCAAAACTTCCAAACTCCTGTCGAATCTGGCTCCGGACCTGATTTTTGGCGTTAAACGTCTTACTGTTTCAATATTGTGGCTGAAAATATCGGGCTTTGCATCGGCTACTATCTGAATCAACTCCTTTTTAGCATGAAAATCCGGTACTAATATTTCAATGGTTACTGACTTGTTTAATGCGCGAACTGCATTAATGCATTTTGCCCAGTGCTCTGCGCCCTCGTCTTGTAAATCATCCCGCGTTACCGATGTAATAACGCAATGCTTCAATTTAAAATGCTTTACGGTAGCTGCCAGATTATCCGGCTCTTCCATGTCCGGTGGCAGGGGTTTAGTATGATATACAGCGCAAAATCTGCAATTGCGGGTGCATGTGTTACCTAAAATCATAAAAGTTGCCGCCCCGGCTGCCCAGCATTCACCAATATTCGGGCATTTACCACTCTCGCAAATAGTATGCAAACAGCCTGCCGATAAGGCCGACTTCATCTTTGAATATACTTCTGCCGAAGGCAATGTGCTTTTAAGCCATTTGGGCTTTGTTTTAAAAGACGAGTTTTTATTTAGGGAATCCATTTGAAAAATTACATATTGTATCGCTTTCCGAAATTGGCCGAAATATAAAACGAAATAAAGTAATTCCTGTTTTTATTAAATGCCATAATCGGTATCTTGCTGGCATAAACATCTACTACTACCCCAGTTTCAATATATCTGAGAAGGCTCTTTTCCGGACCATACTCAAAACTGAATCCTGTTTTAAAATAAGCTCCCGGATAAATTCGACTTTTGCTAAAACCTTCCAAAAAAGGTCCTCGCCCGTAAATATTGGACAAATTATGCTCTTCGGGATTGTAGCGCTGCAAAACCAAATCATAGTAATAACTATATGCCGTATTATCCAGAATGTATAAATATGTGGGCTTGGCAAGTGCTATACTGGCACCAAAAGAATAAAACCTGCGAACGTCAATGCCACCCCAGTATGGTTTTTCGTTCATCACGCGCAAACTTCCCAGGCCTATACGGCTCATAAACACATAATACTGCTTGCCATAGACAAATTTACGTGCTTCATCAAACATGTAAACATTAGACATTTTAATCTCCTTGGGATGTTTCATGTTTACTATGTCAAAATCAATAAAACGACCTGAATTAACAGTGTTTCTCTGCCCCCAGCGAAAACCTAATCCCAGCCCTTCGCTATGAGCCAGGAAATGAACGGAGTATTCCTTTTTTAAAATAAAACCGGTTTCATTTCCGGTTTGCCCTATAGTTTGAGCATTTAATGAAATAACCGGGAAAAGACAAATTGATAATATGAATAATGCAGCATACAGCTTCATAGATAATGCACCAAAAACCTGTACAGGCAGATGCTTTTATGCTTTTGTGGTTTCTACAACAGGAGTATTATCCGCGCTTCCGTTGTGATATGCAGGGCATGTATGATGAGACCTGCAACTCGAAAACAAAACAATAATTAAAGAAACAACAAACGCAACAGCAATCAGTTTTTTCATGATAATTGATTTTAAAAGGTCAAAGTTAATAAATCTTTTCTTTAGTTCAAAATTTAGAAATGTTAAAGTTGAAAAAAGCCCAACCCTAAATTTGCCCTTATTGAATAAAAAACCTAAGTTTGCATTATTGCTTTATGTGTATATTTAAATTCATGTTATGACGATAAAGCCCGAAGACGTTAAAATACACAATTCTTGGCTGCCCTATCTGGCTGCTGAATTCACCAGCCCTTATTTTGCGGAATTGAAAAAATTCCTTACCGAAGAAAAAAAGAAATACAATATTTTTCCGCCGGGCGATAAGATTTTTTCGGCTTTTAATTCTACGCCTTTCAACAATGTAAAAGTGGTAATTCTTGGACAAGACCCATATCATGGCAAAGGACAGGCTCATGGTTTATGTTTTTCGGTAAGTGCGGGTGTTGCTTTTCCGCCTTCATTGGTAAATATTTTCAAGGAGTTGAAATCGGACCTTGGCATAATGCCGCCGGACAGCGGAGAATTATATGCTTGGGGCAATCAGGGGGTATTGCTTTTAAATACCGTTTTAACCGTTCGCGAAAACATGCCGGAGTCACACAAAAACAAAGGCTGGGAGCTGTTTACCGATAGCGTGATAACTCAAATATCAAAACATAAAGAAAACGTGGTGTTTATTCTTTGGGGAAATAATGCCAAAACAAAAACAAAACTGATAGATTCGTCAAAACACTGCATACTCACTGCCGCACATCCTTCGCCGCTTTCGGCAACCCGTGGCTTTTTCGGCTGCAAACACTTTTCCAAAACCAATGAATATCTGATATCGAAAAACATTGAACCCATAGACTGGAAACTGTGATTAAACCAATTGCAATAATATTATTGTCAGTTTTATCCTTATGCGCCCGGGGTCAAAAAGATGTAACTATTGTTATAGAAGAAAATAATTCCAAAACAACAAAATCGTTTCCCGACTCTGTTTCTTTAGACCAGTACATTCAAAAACTGCTTAGGGAATATTATGCCGATGGTTATTTATATGCATCATACTCCTTTCGGCAGCCGTGGAGTGCGGGGCAGCCTGAAGTTTTAGTTACAACAAAAAAAAGAATAAAACTTAAAAAAATTGAAGACGGAAATATTGATAAAACAGTTTTGCATTCCATTGGATTTAATAAAAAAAGTGTTTCAAGGTGGCATACTCCAAACCCTGAGCAGATACTGGAATGGGAAAATAAAATTATTACATATTACGAAAACAACGGATATCCTTTTGCCATGGTTTCTTTCAATATAGATTCTTTCATTGGAGATTCGGTATGTGCTTCGTGGCATGTTACGCCCGGGCAGGCCATTGTTTTTGACAGCATAGTTCAAAAAGGGAAATTTAAACCTTCTGACGGGTATATATCGGGCTGGCTTGGCATAGAAAAAGGCAAACCCTACGATGAAAGAAAAATATCGGCATATCGACAGCGTTTAAACATAAGTGAATTGGTGGAAGAAGAAAAGCCAATGCAAATTCATTTTACCGAAGGCAAAGCAAGGCTTTATTTTTATCTGAAAAAGAAAAAATCTAATCTTTTTGATGGCATCCTCGGTTTTTCGCCCGACAGAGATAATCCTGCAAAGCTTGTATTTAACGGAGACGTAAATCTGCGGCTTTCAAATTCCTTCAATCATGGCGACTTAATTTCCATGAAATGGAAAAGCAGTGCAAATAACTCTCAGGAAATAAATTTAAAAGCTTCCGTGCCCTATATTTTCAGTTTGCCTGTTGGCGTTAATACAGCATTAGACATATATAAGCGGGATACGCTTTTTTTAAGGACAAAGCAGCATTACGGACTGAACTTTTTTTCGGGAATAGCAGGCGAAATAGAGTTTTTTATTGAAAATACCGAAACGCATGTGATTGACCAGAGTATTTTCAGAACTGCAACTTCATTGCCGGCATGGGCTGATAGCCGTTCAACAACGGGTGGATTGCGCATTTATGTTCCTAAAACGGATAATCTGTTTGTTCCGCACAATGGCTATATGTTCAGCATGGAAGCTTCGGGTGGAAAGAAAAAAATTTTTAAAAATGCCGATGCGCCCGAAACAATTTACCAGAATATAGATTTGGAAACTTATGTGGCTTCATTTATTTCCGAAATATCATTATTTAAGCCCATTGCAGGGGCATTGCATTTAATGGGCAATACAAGGCTTGGCTTTATCGAAGCGCCAAAATTATTCGAAAACGACTTGTTTCTTCTTGGCGGATTACACACATTGCGCGGGTTTGACGAAAAAAGCATGGCTGCATCAAGATATTCGGTTTCAACTGTAGAATTACGCTTTTTCTTCGAAAAATTCAGCTACCTTACCTTGTTTACAGATTATGCAGTGGTTCGCCAAATTATTAATAACACGGATTTAAACAAATATTATATTTCTTTAGGTTGTGGTTTGTCTTTTAGCACAAAGGCAGGAATATTCAATATTTTTTATGCACTTGGCAAACAAAATCCGGGTGACTTTTCCTTGCGTAACGGCAAGGTGCATTTTGGCTTTGCAACAAGATTTTGAGAAAATTTTCCTGCACTCCACTTTTATTTTCGGCAAAAAATATTATATTTTAAAACACACCACAACGCCCTGAATCCGTCTTTCCAGCCAATTTTCTTGCCTTCATCGTAAGTACGGCCATAATAGGAAATGCCCACTTCGTATATGCGCACATTTTTTACCATGGAAACTTTTGCTGTCACTTCGGGCTCAAATCCAAAACGGTTTTCGCGCAGATTAAATCATAAAACAATTTTAAAATCTCAAAAGTGCAATAAAAACATACCCACGAGATTACAGTAAATTGAAAAAGTTTTTAGAAATCAGGACATGCATTTTTATAATATCTTTTTCCTTTGTGGAATTGCGAAGCGTGATGTTTGCAATAACCTTTGGCAAAACTAATTTTCCAACTTAAATAAATATCACTGCCATAAAAATCGAACCAGCCTGTCCACGACGAAAAATAATCTGTGCCTATAGTTAGGTTCCATATTCTAACGGCCATACCGGCACGTAATCTGTTCCATTCCAATACCGAAAGAGGAATGCTTAATTCGAACATTCGTTTTTCGAAACGTGGGGTAAAGCTTAATTGGGTAGGTCTGATTACTGAATTTTTAAACACAGGCATTGGGTGTACAAAAGAAGTATTGAAAAACCAATATCCCGCGGGGTGCCACTCGTATTGAACGGAAACCGCTGTAGGTAAGCCCATAACAAATTCATCATTGTCGGGCTCTAAAGAATGTGCAAAATGCAAATTGAATTCATTTCGAAATTCATTAATATTATCAGGGTCGAAATTATTGAAACCAGGCCAATAAGTGGTTGACTTGTCAAAATCGTATAAAAACGAATTTTTTCTGAACTTAACGTAGCCGAGATCCAAAATGCTAATGCCAATTTTATATTTGTAAGAACTCCACTTTTGGCTGCAAAGTTGGCGGGATTTTATAAAATTGCTTCCGTCGCGCTTTTTCTGAAAAACATAACCTAAATCAACAGCCCATCCGCCCCCAAGCGTTAGCCCATAATCGGTGGTATATTCGTTGTTTGAATAGTCAATGGGGAGTGAGGCGGCATAATTTGCAGTAAGTTCTTCAACCGCCAGCGTTGAATCGTCATGAACAATATAATGCGCATAAGGGGAATTAAAAAACGAACCACCAAGACCCAACGTCTTCTTTAATGTTCCTCCAAAAGCCATATAGTTTGATGAAAATGTGGTAAAACATTTTGAATAGCTTAATGCTATTTCTGCCCACGACAAAGCAGCCAGTTTTGTATTTCTGAGCTCATAAAATTCATTGTGCTGTGGCTCAAAACCAATTCCCTCATAAAGAAATTTAGACGCATGGTATTCTATGCCTTTGGAACTTGCTGCACCACGCATTGCCATTTGAAAACCAAAAGCCTGGTCATCTTTGCACAGCATAACAGATGGCAGCTCCACGCGTGTACTGAAATTTGCATTAAGATTGCGGCATTTATCATAATTATCTTTCAACACAGGTTTATCTCTGCCAAAATCGGCAGCAGGCGACAAAACCTCCAGAAAATACAATTCCTCATGCGGAACATACAAACTGTTATTTTCGCCAAAAGCATCAAGAGTAACTATATTTATGTCAAGCCAGTATTTAGAGTCCACCATTCCCGCAGGATTAATCAAGTTGGAATTTATACCGGCATAGTTGCTGTTAACAACCCCCCACATCTCTTGCGAAGCTGCATTAAAAGTAAAACAAGTTAGCAGAATAATGCAAAAAACAATTTGTCTTTTCATGAAAATAGTGCCTTAATGATAAAATCAATGTGCTAACAAAGATAACATATTGAAGTTGCGAAAATACAAAATATTAAAAAGGATAGGCATGGAATAACCTTATCATTTAAAAAATTTGATACTTTAGCGTAATGTTTCAGTATATAGCTTTTGTTATAACTCAAACTCTAATCCGCATCATTCCGTTTTGGGCAATGTATGGATTGTGCTATGTCAATGGGTTAATCATTCAATATATATTGCGCTACAGGATTAAAGTTGTATCGAATAATTTACACAATTCATTTCCCGAAAAAAGTAAAAAAGAAATAAATAAAATAAAACGGCAATTTTATCAATACTTTGCCGAAATGCTGTTTGAGGCAGGGAAAGGCTATAACATGTCGCGCCGCAAATTAGAAAAACGTTACAAGGTAAATAATCCCGGGTTGATGGAAGAATATTACAATCAAGGCACAAGCGTTATTTTAGACATGGCGCATTTCAACAACTGGGAATGGACTACTGGTGTTTTTGGCGAAATTTTCAAGCACAAAGTTTTTGCTATTTACAAGCCATTGAAAAATAAGAAAATTGATGAGTACGTACGTAAATCAAGAGAGCGCAGGAACTACCATCTTGTTCCCATGAAAAACACGGGATTGATGTTTCGAAACATAACTCATCAGCCATGCGCATTTGTCATGATTTCGGACCAGTCTCCCACCCAGCTCGACAAAGCCCACTGGATTGATTTTTTAAATCGCACAACCGGCTTTTTGCATGGACCAGAAACGTACGCACGCAAATTCGGCTTGGCTGTTGTATTTGCACAAGTACTTAAAATAAAGCAAGGTTATTACGAAATAAACCTGATTCCCATAGCCGATACGGCTAATGATTTACCTGAAGGACATATCACAATGCGCTATGCGCAGCTATTGGAAGAAACCATCAAAATGCAAACCTCGCGCTGGCTGTGGTCGCACAGACGTTGGAAAAAAACCAAACCCGAAAATAAAGAAACAATAAATATCAGCAAATGAAGAATTTTGTTTTTGCACTTTTGATTTCTCTTTCCGTGGCACCGGCTTATGCACAGGAAACGAGCTACAATGCAGTAATTGAAAAGTTTTTTACCACATTTAAAAAAGACGGACCCGACAAAGCCATTGATTATATCTTTTCAACAAATCCGTACTTAGATCAAAGTTCGGAACAAGTTACCACAATAAAGCTAAAATTAGCTACGGCTGTTGCCGTTATCGGCGATTACTATGGATACGAAGCGGTTATTGTTAAGGAAATAGGCATGTCAATGGCCATTGGCACATATATGGTGAAATATAAACGTCAGCCGCTGTTTTTTACATTTGTTCTCTACAAGCCCGATAAAACGTGGCAAATACAAACTTTGCGCTTCGATGATAAAATTGAAGCATTGCAGATGAATGAATTTGAAAACAAGGCTAATCATTAAAAGAAATTGCCCGCAAAACTCAATTGCTTATATAAAAATTGCCATTAAGCTTAACAACACCTATTGACTGATTATCAGGTTTTTCCACATTAAGATTAACTGAACCGCAAACCATGTCAGAGCTTATCCGGTGTATGTTTACAGCTCCCGGATCGGGCATGCCGGTGGACCAATTGAACCAGATATTTCCCAAATCGGTTTTAATGCTAACCTTGGCAAAACGATTACAGTCGAAATCCATGTTTTTATAAATTCCATAATTTAGTTTTGTTCCTTTTTTGGCGTATAGAGCTATTTCTATAGTAACTTCACTATCGACTCCCGATTTTAATTTTGTGATTCCATTTATTTTAATTTCGGCGGTGGAATCATTAATAAAAACATATTGCTGCTTTTGCACATTAAATGTATTATTGGCTGTAACAAACGATTTATTGTCCTTTAGTCCTGCTTTGGACACAAAAAGAGAGATTTTTGTATCCTTAACACATTCGTTTTGATTCGTTTCATTAGTATTATTTTCATTGCTATCAGGCTTTTTGTTACCGCCGCAAGAAAACAATAAAGGCATAACAAAAACCAGCAAGCATAAATAAATAAAATGCATTTTCATATCAGCAGTTTCTTTTTAAAAATTCAGTAACTATTTCAAAGGCATTATTCAAACGGCTGCTGCCATCACCGGTAACTTCAACAACATTGTTATAATACAAACCGATTTGTTTACGATACAAATCAAAAAGATACTCGCGGCGATGAGGGTCTTCCCTTTGCGGATCGGGCTCCCAAGGCATATCAATATTGCAAAGCAACACCAAATTATAACTTCTGTTTTTCAATTCGTCGAGAATCCACTTGTGGCATTGCCCAAACTTGTCGTCGCACCAGATTTTTGTAACCAGCAATTCTGTATCGCAAAACACAATTCCGTTTTTTTCTGCAGCCATATCTTCATTACGCATTTGCTCTTGGGCAATATGCAAAATGTCGTCATACACATAAGGCCTGTTGATTTTGTCAAGATATTCTCTTGCAAATTCAGGCACCGCTACACCACCTGTTTTTTCAGCAAGATATTCCGCAATAGTGGTTTTGCCGGTACTTTCGGGGCCTGTTACAGCTATTTTTATGGCTTTAAGCATTGCTTTGATTTAAAGTTTTTTTCCACGAATAAAAACCAACAACAGCCATTACACTCAAAAACATATATAATATGAGCGTTGGCAACATGTCTTGTTTGTAGTATAGTCCACAGGAAATTATGTCGGCAACAAGCCAAACACACCAGTTTTCTATTTTTTTACGGGCCAGCATCCATGTAGCAGCAAAACTTAGGGTTGTAACCAAAGCATCAAGGATGGGAGTATTAGAATCAGTAAAGTGAGTTAAAACCCATACTACCAGAACAAATGCTGCAGAGGCAATAATTATCAGATAAAACCACGTTTTCAAATTGGTATAAGAAACACTTAATTCCTCTTGTTGCTTATTGGCCTTTTTACCCCGCTGCCATGTGAACCAGCCATAAATACTCATAAGTATATAATATACCATAAGCAACATCAGGGCGTATAATTTTTCCGAAATGTAAACCCCGATATAAAGCCCTACATTTAAAATGCTTATAATCCAGTAAAACGAATTAATTCTTATTTGCAGAAAAACAGCTATTACACCTAATGCAGCAGCTATTATTTCCAGATAATTGGCAACAAAATAATCAACTATTACATTCATTTACCCTATAAGTAATCTTTGTTTAAATCGGCATTAGCCATTTTAAGAACAAATACGCTGTGTGGCAATTCCATAGCCGTTTCAATTTCTTTTGTCAGGATGCGCATTACATCGGAAAACTCACCAAAAACCTGAGTACTCATGCCGTTGGTTTTTACCGAGATTTCTTTATAATTATTCAATTGCGCAACAAATTGTTTTATTGGCTTTTTATATTGCGCGGCCAACGGATAGTACGAAATATCGATACTAATTTTCATGACTGATTATTTAGAAATTTTATTCTGTGCTTTTCTGCTTTTGAGGATTTTATACAAATAAAACAATGCCGCAGCTCCCAAAACTGCTAAAACAACAATGTCTATCACATGCGAATATTTCATCACATCATCCCAGTTTTCGCGCAAAACAAATCCAATCCAAGTAAGAATAGTGTTCCAGATACCTGCGCCAATAATTGTGAAAATAACAAAGCGCGGAATATTCATTTTGCCAAATCCGGCAGGAATGGAAATTAAATGTCGAACAATGGGAATAAAACGGGAAATAAGTATTGTAATTTCACCATGCTTTGCAAAAAATTTCTCGGATAACTCAAGATGGTGCTGGTTAAGCAATAAATATTTTCCAAACCGTGCCACAAAAGGCTTTCCTCCATAATATCCGATATAATAAGATATAAGAGAGCCGACAATACTGCCTAAGGTAGAAGCAATTATCACTCCTGCCCATGTCAGGTTGCCATCAAAAATATTAAACCCTGCAAAAGGCATTACTGCCTCGCTTGGCACAGGAAGCACCATGCTTTCCATTACCATCAGAATAAAAATACCGACATATCCTGTTGAAGCTATAAAAGCTGTCGCCCACAACGCAATTTTTTCCGTAATTCCCATAAAAAATTTTTAATGCTCAAAGTTAGAAACTATTTACAATTCATTTTCATATTTCTTTTATGCTAAAAATCAATTTGATAAAATAATGAGCAATATATACTCGTTTATTAAGTTCAATGACCTTATAAAATCAAAAACATGAAGCCCCTATTTCTTATAATATTTTTGTTTACAGTATTTTCTGTAAATGCCCAAATAATAACCGACCATATTAAATCCGGCAGCATTAATTGCCAAACCACAGGAAACGACACAAGCGTGCACTACGCAAAACCACTTATAATTAAAATAACAAATATAAGCAATACGAAAATTGAAGTAAGCATACCGGCAGGATTTGTTTTTACAGCCGATGACACATCCTATCAAAACATTATTATTACTGAATCTATTGTTGCCGTATTGCTTCCAGGTCAAAAAAAGCAAATAGACCTTCGCGGCATGTGCATGGAACAAGGCGATATGGCTCCCAAAGGAACCTGTAGTTATAAGCCGAACAAAATGGCTCCTGAAAAAATTGTACAACTTGCACAATTTATCGAGAAAAATAAATTTTGGTCGCCAGCCGGACAACAAGCAATGTGGACATTAATTGAAGATAAACCCTTATACACAATATCGTCGCTCGACACTTCACAGGCAGCAATACTGCAAAAGTATTTATCCGAATTAACAGGGAAAAAAATAGAGCCTTTTCCTGAAGAAATGGCATATTTATATGATTATTACCAAAAGCCGCATAAAGTATATGTTGGCGGCGAAGTTGAATTTAACATGCATCACAAAATCATGGTTGTTTGGGCTCTGTATAGCGAAAACGGTATTTTGCTGCGCGAATTATACAACGGGCCAATTGAAGGTCATCAAACCCTCTCATTCGAATATGATGCCACGGTATATACCGATCCGATATATTATCTTAAATTAGTAGCCGATAACAAAGTGTTATATAATAAGAAACTATCCTTTAAAAAATAATTGTTATGAATCTTAAATTAAGTTTAATTTTCCTTGTTGCAATTGCAGCATCAGCTTTTTCAAATAAACTAAACGCTCAATCTATGCCGTTCGCCCGCCTTGAGTTTAAACTGCTTGTTATGCTAAGTACTAAAGTTTTTCCATTAAAACAATATATTCGTTATTCATAGTAGAAGATTTTTTTCCTTTTTCATTCGTTGGGCTGTTTTCTTTTGGCATTCTTTTATTAGGAATCTCACGTACTATTGTTGTTAAATGTTCAAAGCCATTTTGCTCAAATAATTCGACTGTTATGTAATCAAGAGGGATTTGCACACCTTTAACAGTCCTATTACCAACGACATACGCTATTCGTCCTTTTTTTCGCACTGATTGAGCAACATTATCTATGGATAATTTATAATCGTTCAAGAAATTTTCAACTTCAATATAGCGCTTGTGGTCTATTTCCTTGATTTGTTCTAACTCTTCTTTTGCATATTTAGAGTAAAAAGTAGTCATATCGTCTTTTCTACTTCCACCCATTAAAATATTATCAATTTGTGAGGCATTTTCAATTCCTAGCCACTGATTGGAAAGTCTGG
>Ga0255346_1005214_pt1 | contig 13597 bp, 15 predicted proteins | sample wastewater_treat_FD_194410 | JGI IMG/M metagenome (GOLD analysis project Ga0255346, IMG submission 194410) | Wastewater microbial communities from Lulu Island WWTP, Vancouver, Canada - plant22 | ecosystem: Engineered > WWTP > Wastewater > Unclassified | place: Canada: Vancouver, British Columbia... | reverse complement strand
TTATATACATAGATCACCGGTAAAAATCGTGCATGCTGGAGGTAAAAATCGTGCATGACGGGGAAAAAATCGTGCATGCATTGCCGGTAAAAATCGTGCATCAACGGCAAAAAAATAACGCTGCATGACCTACTGGCGCAAGACGATGCAGCGTCAAAAAAGGAGGTTTCTCCATGACTGGGCCTGGAAAAACTGAGGATTATTCTATCAGAAATCCGCATGGATGTCAACCTCCTACTTGGCTAATTGTCTCTGCTGGTCGGAATAAGTGACGGCGACGGCCAGGGCTGACCACTCGTGAGACCTGATCCCGTAGAGCTTGCCCGGGTTCTTCTTCGTCCCTTTCTCGCCGAACCTGTTCCTGAGCGCCATGCTGACGTGCGCGTCCCTGACTCCCTGCATGGCGCCGCACAGGTTGAGCTTCACGCGCCTGCGGTAGACAAGGTGCCTGTGTATGTCGGTGAGATCGACCCCGAGAGCGGCCAGGAAGATCCCGATCCACAGCACGGTCTCGAACGTGTCGTTTCCGACTGCCTGACCGTTGTTGTCGATCATCTCGATAGCGATCCCGCCGAGCACCATGTCGTATGGCATCTCGGCCAGCAGCCTCACAAGCTCTGGATTGCCGTGGATGCCCTTCTCGATGAGGGCCTCCGCCTCGTCGTCCCACACGACAAATGCCGACTCCCTCGTTCCTGGATCTATTCCGAGTATCTGCATTCTCCCTCCTCAGAACTTCTCGTTCGGGTCGTACGACTCGGGTTTTTTGAGCTTCGTTATGTAGATCATGTCGATCACCTTGAGTTGTATCTCCGAGCTGTTCTTCCATCTGTGCAGATGCGGATAGCCGTAGAACTCGACCTCTGCCCCCTTCCACAGATTCTTGTGCGCGTTCTCCGCGATCCTGTCCCAACATGCGGCCACGAACCACTCGGCGCGCTTGCCGTTCATCAGGTCGTTGACTACGACCGTAACCCGAGTCAGCTTCTTGCCGTCCTCGAACTCCTTGTAGTCGATGTCGGTGATCCGGCCCTTTATGCGTGTCCTTGCGTATCCTTGGGGCGGCATTTCTTTCGTAGGCATTAATCTTTAATCTCCTTTCGCCGGGAGGGCTAGGCTACAAAATACTTCACTCTCCATTCTGAGCATCTGCTAATATATTTCAGGTTCTCTTCAATGATGCACCTCGTCTCTGGATGCAACCGCATCTTGTCCTTGTTCTCCTGATACCAGGGCCACGGGTCTTTCCTGCCAGAGATCGCCATGCCTGCGCCTATCCAATCGGCTATCAGTTCCAGCCTTGCATCTCTGCTCATGGGGAGTATCTTTGTCCCGCCATCATCTTCCGGCAGAATCCACCATTGCCAGTGATGGTCATTCCTCTTCTGATGCAGGAGCCAGGCAAAGTCGAAGTCCCTCTCCACATCTTCCTTCCACTTGGACACCTTGTTTCGGGGATCGCCGTGAACATCCTCAAGGCTCGGGTAGTTCCCATAGAAGAACCGGGCATACGGGATGAACTCACTCGGCCTGAACTTGCTCAGGTCATGGGTGATTCCCCTCCAGATAAGCCCCATTTTGAAACACTCGATTGAAACGTACCACTTATGCCGGATAACGTATTTCAGGTATTTCCAATACATTCCTTTACTCCTCTCCTTTTGTGTCACGGATGTGCCACGAGATTTGAGTTTTGAGGGCTGGATTAATGCGGGGAAATGGCGGAAGCGCACAGGAATCGAACCTGCCCATCGGCCTGCATTGATGCCGTTGCACAGGCGCCTGTGTCACGGATGTGCCACGAGTCATTTCTTTTCCCTCTTCTTCATCGGGATCACCATCCTCGCGTAGATTCATAAAAACCTCCTCGTGTATTTTGACCATTAAAACGGTTCTTCTCCTGGGTCTTTGGGCTTGCCGTGGACCGTCTCGTACTGCTCCTTCGACAGTATGCCGCTCGCCGGTTCGGGGTGGCTCAGGTCCGGCACCCATACATGCTTGAACCTTCGGCATGCCCAATAGATATCCCGCTCCGTTCTCGTCATGAGCGGCAGGCTGTGCTCGGTCCAGCAGTGAGCGCACGGGTTCGAGCAGAGATATCCCTTCTCCTCCCTCATGCGGTAGTAGTAGATCCAGCCGCTCTTGCACTTCTCGCAGCCTTCCTTCACCGAGTCGTAGGAGTTGAAGCCCTTTTTCCCTGCGGCGGCGTCCCGGTATGCCGACTTGATTTCTCCGGGAGTGGGGAAGTGCCTGTTGTTGTCGATAAGAAAATCAACGGTTTCCTTGAGGATCTTCGCATCCAGGAACTTCAGCCGGTCATGATAGATGTCGACCTGATCCTTTTCGAGCATTTTCTTGAAGAACTTCTCCATCGGCATGAGGATCAAGCCCATGTCCGGTCCTGATATCATAAGCCCTCCCATCTCGTGTCTTTCTCGGGAGGCTTGCTGTACTCCTCGTCCTCCCATCTCCTGCCGGACAGCCAGCCCTGCGCCCACTTCGGGGTCTTGCCCTGCGCGATGACGTTCTTCCGCCGCTCGGCCTCTTTCTTCGCCGCGTCGATAATGGCCGCTACCGTGGCCTCGGTGAGGGTCGGGATGTCGAGCCATGCGTCAGCGGCCTCGGCCTTGCCATGCTTATAGTTGAACGCCTCCCAAAATCGGTTGAATGTCTCAAGCCTCTTACCTGAGAGTTTCCGCTTCTTTTTGGTCAGGAAGAATTTCTCACCGTCAACCGCATCGCCAGATGCGGATATATTTTTTGTAACAGTATTACTGTTACAAGAAGATGAAGATGAAGAAGAAGAAGGGGGCGTAATATCGTCGTCACCTTTCCGTTTACTCTTCTTTCTCTCCCGATACCTCTCCATCCGATCCCTGGCTTGCTGCCTTTCTTTGGCTGCTTTGAACATTCTGCGGTTTATCACCGTAATAAAATCGTCACGCACCGTAACATCAGCCGTTTTGGTTACGCTCAACTCGTGAATCGCGGTTTGTAATTCGGGTGGAGTGCAGCCGAGTAATCTACAGAGTTGTTCGGACGTGCCAAAGAGCTTGCCGCGCTCTTTTGCGTCCCACATGCAGCAGATCATCTCCCACCAGACTCCCCGCGACTGAAAACTCATCATGTGCAGTTCTGCGTCCCTTCTCGCGTCACCGGGATAGAATTGGAATGACGGCTGTTTCCCCATATCTCCTCTTCAGCGATATTTCAGGCGGAACAGCCTCCGGGCAAAAGAGTCGGGTCGAAACTATTGTGGGGTTAATGGTGGATTAACGACACTATAGGAGGTGTCTCGACCCGACTTTTTTGCCCGTTGGCTGATCGTTTATCCACCATGGTTTACATGGTAGCATAATTAGACAACAAATGCAACAGGTAAATAAATACGTTGACAAACCATTTGCGAACTGCCTTTTTTATCAGGCATGGCGAAGAAGGATTCCGTGGACAAGAAAGTCGTCAGCTCGATGGTCGAAGAGACCGCGTGGGCGGCTGCGAAAGAAACGCTTAAATTCTTCATGGAGAACACCTCCGTCAAGTACGCCTTCGTCAAGCTCCTGCTCGACTCCGGGATGACGACGACCCAAATCAGAAACTTCGTGAGCGTCTCGCCTCAGACCATCTCCGAGATCCGCAACCGCAGGATCGACGTTATCAACGATGCCCTGGTCGAGACCCTGCGCGACATGGAGATCAACAAGCTCTATGTCATCGGCGGCAAGATCCTCAGCAAGCTCGACGACGAGGGTCGCCTCGACAAGATGAAGGGCGGCGAGCTGGCATACGCCTACAAGGTGCTGCTCGACTCCCGGCGCCTGCTGGAAAACAAGAGCACCGCGAACATCTCGGCGCAGGTGAACATCCTGACGCAGAAGTTCGAGGAGGAGGCGACCAACATCAACAAGCTGCTTTCCAAGTCCGCAATGGTCAAGGGGAAGAAAATCGTGGAGGCGCAGAATGCAGCCTCTTAACTTCGATGTTCCCATCGACATCGATCAATTCGGGCTCACCTCCGAGCAGTTGATCGGGACCCGCGAAAGAGAAGTTATACGGCGGTTTTGGGACAAGAAACGGCAGGCCGTGCTCGACCTCGGGATAGACTTCTTCCAGCCCTTTACCCGGGAGCACCAGAAGTTCCTCCTGAGCACGGAGCACGAAGGCGCTCTGCTCGGCGGGAACTCCTCGGCGAAGTCGTGGACCGCTGCCGCGAAGTTCACCGCGATCATGATCGGCAGGCATCCGACGATAAAGCACCGGACCCCGTGCGCCGGATGGGTCGCCTGCGAGGACTTCTCGCTGACCAAGGACGGACCCCTGAAGGCCCTGCTCACGCTCGGGACCCAGTACATCGCGGAGTTCAACCAGCACGACAAGATCATCAAGTACAAAAACGGCAGCGAGGCGCAGCTTAAAAGTTTCGAGTCGGGCTGGAAGAAGTTCCAGTCAGCGGCGATCGACGTGGTGTGGCTGGACGAGGAGCCGCCCGAGGACATCTACAAAGAGTGTCAGATGAGGACCATGCGGACCTCCGGGTACATCTTCACCTCCATGACCCCGCTCGAGGGAATGACGTATATGTACGATCAGATCTTCGGAGACGAAAACGAAAAGAAGTACATCGACGCCTATATCATCTCGCTGTTCGACAACTTCACGCTCAAGGAAGAGGACATCGAGCGGACCATCCGAAACTACTCCTCGCAGGAGAAGGACGCCAGGATCTACGGCAAGTTCACGCAGATGACGGGGCTGGTGTATCCCGAGTTCCGAAAGGGCAAGCACACGATCCCGAGGTTCAAGCTCTCCGGCGATTACGTCGTGTTCACCGGGATCGACCCGCACACGACGACGCCGACAGCCGTGGTGTTCCTGGCAGTGGGCAAACTCGGCGACGAGTACGTCATCGGCGAGATGTTCCTGGAGGGCTCCATCGAGGAGATGAGCGCGGAGATCAAGAAGGGATGGCTCGGGCTGAGAACCGGCTGGTCCGTGATGGACTCCTCGGCGCAGACCGAGATCAAGATTTTCGGCAAGGACATCTACTCGGGCTTCTGTCTCAACGGGATCAACGCTCTGCTCGCACCCAAGGGTCCGGGCTCCATCGGCAAGGGCATCTCGGACATCCGGGAGCGGCTCAAGCCGACGAAGCTCACCGGCAAGCCCAAGCTCAGGATCTTCGACGACTGCACGATGACCATCAAGAGCATGCAGACGCTCACCCGCGAGAAGTACCGGGACGAGAGCAGGCAGGGGCAAAAGGACAAAGTGGCCGAGGGCAGGCACCATCACCATGCCGCGCTTCGGTATATCTATCAGGTCGGACCGTACTACTTCGAGCCCATGACGGCGCCGGATGAGCTGCCGCCGATGGACGATGCCGTGGGGTACTGAGATGGGACTTCCCTTGAAAAACAGCGAATATCTTGAGCGCGTAAAATCCTTCCAGTCATCCTCCGAGAAGTACATGGAGAGCCACCTTCACGGGCAGTGGAAGAAGAACCGCAATATGTTCAAACTCATCCACGAGAATCAGGCCCTCATGACCGACCCGCGCTATCGGCACCGGAGCAAGCTCTATATCCCCAAGGCGCGCAACGCGGTCATGCGGAAGCTGGCGGCTTTCCTGTCGACCTACTTTTCCAACCCCGAGGTCGTGAGTCTCAAGCCCCGCAGGAAGCGCGATCCGGTCATGGCTCAGGCGGCTGCGCTGCTCCATTCCTGCATGAACTACCGGCTGAAGAACACGATGAACTTCTTCCTCAACACCCTGTTCGCGTGGCTCGACATCATGCAGTACGGCAGGGGCGCGGTCTGCATGGGATGGGACTACCAGGAGGAGACGACGAAGGAGAAGGAGGCGCTGCCCCTGAAGGACGAGGACGGCATCACCGAGGATATCATTGAGCAGACCGTCGAAACGGTCAAGGTGCTCAAGGACGAGCCGACGCTGCGGCATGTGCCGCTGTGGAACCTGTTTCTCGCGCCGACCGCAGACCCGATAGATCCGGTCAACTCATCGCCCTGCCTCGTGGAGAGGATGCCCGTCTTTGCCTACGATGCGGTCAAGCGGTTCAAGGGCGGCGAGTGGAACGCGCCCAAGGACGTTGACCTGGAGGAGAAGGACAAGCTCGACGAGTTCCTAGAGGGCTACGCGTGGAAGCCGTCCTCCATCGAGGACGCGATCTACGGTGAGGACAAGGACGGGTTTACGAAGAACGTCCTGTGGCAGCAGATCGAGGTCTGGAAGTGCTTTGTCAACGTGGACGGGGAGGACGTGTTTTTCCTCTCGCTTCGCGGCGAGCACATGCTCACCGAGCCGGAGCGCGTCGAGGACAAATGGCCGTGCAAGGGCAGGCCGTATATCCTGGGCGGGATCATGCCCGACTCCGGGCTGGTGTACTGGCCCTCGTTCCTCGAAGTCGTGGAGGGTCTCCAGCGGGAGCTGAACGCGATCAGAAACCAGCGCAGGGACAACGTGACCCTGGCGCTCAACAAGAAGCTGCTGGTCAGGCGCAACACCGGGATCGACACGAACTCGCTGCTCTACTCGCGCCCCGGCGCCCCCATCCTGGGCGACGACATCGGGGAGATGGCCGTGCGCGAACTGAGGTACGAGGACGTGACCTCAAGCTCGTACAAGGAGCAGCAGATCAACGAGCAGGCGTTCGAGGAGGCGACCGGGATCACCCCGTACAACATGGGTACTCAGCGTCCAGGCATGAACCCGACCGCGACCGGCGTGTCGATCCTGACCGAGGAGGCGAACACGGTCAACGCCATGGAGCTCAGGATCGTCAACGAGACGTTCATGGTCCCTTTGCTTCGCATGCACGCTCAGTTCGAGCAGGCGTTCGAGAGCGAGGAGATTATGCGCTACGTCGCGGACGAGGAGGGGATCGACTTCGACTCCGTGTGGACGGACGAGGCGATAGAAGGGGAGTATCACATCGAGGTTGACGCCGGGATCGGCGCCACCTCGCGGGAGTTGAGGCTCAGGAACCTGGGCATGATGCTGGATCGCGCGATGGCGCTCAACACGCAGTACGGCGCTCCGGTCATGAACCTCATCCAGTTCGCCAGGGACGCGATGCCCCTGGCGGGTTTCGAGAACCCGGACAAGTACGTCAACGAGAACGTGCTCAAGATGGTCATGAGCAAGTTCGGGCAGGTGGCGGGCATGAACCTCATGGACCCGACACAGGGACCGGCTCGGCTCATCAGTCCGGCAAACAGCGGCGGAAGCCAAGTGGAGAGCATGCAGGGATATGGCGGAGACAAGCAGATCTACAGGTGATGTGAGCCTCGACGGATACATCGGCGAGCTGCTCAACCGCGCGGACGTCGCGGACAGGCTCAAGGCATGCAGGGGCGACTGCCCCCTGCTCGGCATCATCCGCGACCTTTCGCACAACGCGATGATCGATCTCGTGCAGGTAGACCCCAAGGACACGATCAAGGTCATCCAGCGGCAGGAGGTGGCGAAGCTCTACGACACGATTGACAACGCGATAGACGGCAAGGTCCTGGAGGGCCAAGCCGCAGAGGACGAAATCACAACCATGGAGGAGGAAGGATATGTCAGCAAAGGATAAGGGACTTCAGGACCGTCAGGCGGACGAGCTGAACACCCCTGTCGAAAACGGGCTGGAAGCTGATTCCGACATTATCTCAAGCAGGGACCGCGACGTGTTCCTCAAGCAGTATCAGGAGCACGAGCGAAGCGAACTCAGGGATCAGGGGTTCGACGATGACGAGATCCGGGCGATCCTCGGGGAAGACACCGAGGACGAGACCGAGAAGGCGGGCGAACCCGGAGGCGATCAGGGCAAGGAGGAAAAAGAGGAATCCGGCGAGGGCGAGGGTGGAGATGACGAAAAGCCAGGAGGCGAAGCTGAAGAGGGCGAGGGCGGCGAGAACGAGAAGGAAGGCTCCGAAGGCGAGGATCAGAGCGGCGGAGGAAAACCTGCCGAAGACGCAGCCGAGAAGGAGGAAGCCGAGCACCGAGAGCTGAAGCCCGAGGATGTCCTGCAGGTCAAGATCCCGGTCAAGATAGACGGGAAAGACGGCGAGGTCACAATCGCGGAGCTTCAGAAGTCCTATCAGGTTCAGGGGCATCTCACCCGGCAGCTCCAGCAGGTCGCCGCCTACAAGCAGCAACTCGACAACGTGGGCGCACAGCTCCAGGCCAAGGCCAGGGAGCTTGACGAGCAGTTCAGGGCGTACGAGGAGCAGCTTTTCACGCCCGAGGAGGTCCAGCAGCGCAAGGCGAGGCGGGACCGGGAGCAGGCCGAGAGGGGCTTGCAGTATCAGAACCTCTTTATGCAGTGCCGCAACACGCTGTATCAGCGGCACCCCGACGCGGACAATCTGGACTACGATCCAGACTTCGTAGATTTCAGAGCGAAAAACATGCCGTTCTTGAACGAGCAGTTGCTCAACAACTATGGCCCTGGGGTATTTTTCCCTGCCATGGACATTGCGATGTCCTACTACAAGGATGTCAAGAAGTGCATGGAGGCGCTCCAGCAAGCCCAGGACGCAACCACCTCGTTCAAGAAGGAGCGTGAGGCAGAGTTGGCAAAAAGGGAGAAAGAGCAGAGGGCTGAAAAGAAGAAGGCCAAAGACGTCAAACCGTCTACCGTCGAAAAGAAGGGCGGCGACGAGGATGACGAAGCTGAAAATCCCGCAAGCAACAGGGATTACGTCAGATCGCTGGCGAAAAAGCGGCTCGCTGCACAAGGATTGTAAGACAACAAGAAAGGGGAAAATCCTATGCAGTGGTATTTTCAGGCAAACAAAGCGGGATATCTTCATCCTCAGAAGATGTCCAACAAGCTCAGGTACTACCTGACCCCGAAGCTGAGGTTCAGGCAGTTCTGCGACCTCAAGGAGGCGCTCGGCAAGAACTCCGGCGACTCCGTTGACTTCAACATCGTCACGAACGTCACGTCCGGGGCGAATGTCATGGGTATCCGGGAGAAGGACAACATGCCCGAGACCGGATTCCGGGTCAAGCAGGGTTCGGTGTGCGTGGTCGAGTTCGGCAACTCCATTCCGTTTACCGGCAAGTCCAAGGTCCTGTCGAAGTGGGATGTGGAGATCATTATCCGCAAACTGCTCGCCAGGGACGCGGCCAACACCATCGACAGCAGGATCGAGCTGGAGTTCGACAACACCCTCATGCGGTATGTCGGAACCGGCGCGGCTACAGGGATGATGTTCCGAAACGGCTATGCAGGCATCGCAAACTCGACCGGCATGTACCCCTACCACGTCAAGGAGATCATCGACGATCTCCGCACGCGGGAGGTCCCGACCTACGACGACGAGGATTATGTGTGTCTCGCCACCACGTTCGCGCTTCGCAACCTGAAGGACGAGCTGGAGAAGGTGGGCATGTATACCGAGTCTGGCCGCAAGCCGATTCTGGCTGGCGAGGTCGGTCGGTATTATGGCTGCCGTTTCGTCGAGGTAAACCACGGCATGAGCGCCGAGAACTTCGATATCGGCAAGTCCTCGGAGGCGTACTTCTTCGGCTCCGATACGGTGATCGAGGCCATTGCGATTCCCGAGGAGGTGAGGGTCAAGGAGCCTTCGGACTACCAGAGGAAGCAGGGTCTCGCGTGGTACGGCATCTTCGGGTACAAGCTCCAGTGGGGCGACCGGAGGGTGGCGACCGACGACTGGCACGAGTCGAGGATCATCAAATGGGATTCGGCGGACGGGACGAACTCTTCGTCCGCATCGACGTATTCCCGGTCCTACAACTCGTGGGCATCCGCTTCCGAGTCTCTCGGCTGGTGCATCAGTCCCGCGTAACAAAACCATCGGGGGGAGGGGAGACCCTCTCCCCGTTTTAGAGGGACCGACATGGACTACAGCAATTTCATCACGAACATCGGGCAGTGGATCAACAGGCGGCACGGCGAGGCCGACGACATCATCGCGCAGCAGATCGTCGAGAGCCAGTACGAGATCGAGAAGAAGTTCCCCCTGTGGTTTCTGATCGACGAGTACACGCAGGTCATCCCGGCAGGCGCCACGTCGACCAAGCTCCCGAACCACATCATCCGGGTCCTGGACGCAGAGATCCTCGACTCGAACTCTCTCAGCTATCCGCTCATGTTCGGCACGCCCGCTATCATCCGCGACAGATACCCTTCGTTCCAGTCGACGAACCCGATCAAGGACAGGCCCCAGGTCGCATACGCCATGGGCCACGTCATCCGGTTCGCTCCGCAGGCCGACGCGCAGTACGTCTTGAGGTTTTGGGCGCACCACCATCTCGACCCGCTCGACCTGACGACGAACACGAGCAACGTCTGGACCACGACCTATCTTGCGACCCTGCGGATGAAGGTGCTCGTGGACCTCGAAGCGTTCCTGAAGGACGACGAGAGGATTCCGGTGTGGAAGACGCGGCTGAACGAGCTTCTCGACGACCTCGAAGCGGAGACCCGCGACATGGAGAACGTCGGCATGCGCGAGGCCATGTCCGACACGGAGGACGTGTATTGAAACCGTTTTCCATAAAGCCTTTCTCCCGGGGGGTCCTCAGGGACATCCCGCCCCAGTCCATGCCCGTGGGCGGGCTGGTTGACGGGCGGGGCATCCGCGTCACGGACGCCTATGTGGAGCGCAGGAAGGGATACCGCAGGCTGAACGACTGCGAGGGCAGCGACTACATCCTGGGGGTTACGCAGTTCCGGGACCTGAGCGGTCAGGCATACATCTTTTTCGGAGACAGGAACTACCTCTACAAGCTCCCGTTCGGCATTATGAGGGAATGGGACGACGGCTACCCCTGGTGGGACGAGATCGGGTACACCTGGGACCCGATCAATGCGGTCATCTACCGGATCACGCCCAACGGCGAGATTCCGGTCTGCCCGTTTTCGAGCGTGAGTCTGTCCGAAAGCTCGTCCTCCATGTCGTCTTCAGTCGCCGGGACTCCCGAGTCCTTTACGGGCAGGGACCGCAGGATCGACCAGAACGACGCGACCAAGTGGTCGTTTGCCCCGTGGGGCAACAACCTGCTGGCGAGCAACTACGAGGAGCCTATCCAGATCATCTCGGGAGTAAAATTCGACCGGCACCGGACCCTCGTTTCGCACGGGCTCAGGGCCAGGATCGTGGACGTGTTTGCGAAGCACGTCATCGCGCTCAATACGGTCGATGAGCTGGACGGGGCGGTCCCGAACCGATGGTGGTGGAGCGGCCTGGACGACGCCGAGGACTGGAGATACGACGATCCCGCGAGCGAGGGCGGCTTCCAGACGCTCCAGCCCAACTCTCAGCCCATAACCGGGGGCGCGGCGCTGCGGGATTCCTACGTCATCTTCCAGGAGCACATGACGCATCTCGTCAACTATGTTGGCGGGACGCTCGTGTTCGCAAAGCAGGTGGTCAATTCCCGAATCGGCGCTCTCTCTCAGGGGCTCGTGCAGAGCGCGGGAGATGTTGTGATCTTCTTCGGCCAGAACAACATCTATCGCTTCGACGGGTACAGCTTCGACACGATCGGAGAGGGGAATAACCGCTGGATCTTCAAGGGTCTGAACATGGCGCAGGTCTCGCAGAGCTTCTCCTTCATCGACCGCAGCACGAAGGAGGCGTGGTTCGTCATTCCGCACGACAGCGACAGGCCGAACCTCGCCTGCATCTACGACATAACGAACAATCTGTGGACGTTCGAGGATATCGACGCCTCTGCTGGCTGCACACAGGACGGGCTCGACTATCCGACCATTGCCCGGACGCAGTTCGGCATAAGCTCGTCGTCATCGTCGAGCGCATCGTCCTCGTCGTCCTCGTCCATGTCCTCGCTCTCGTCCTCGTCGTCGAGCAGCTCCTCGGAAAGCTCGTCGAGCAGTTCGCAGAGCGCATCTTCGAGCAGCTACGCCGAGGCGGACGCGGATGCGAAGTCGTATCTCATGGACGTGGGCGTGACCGACAACGACGACGATTACCCGCGAAGCTCGTACTTCATAACCGGCGAGTACGATCTCGAAATGCCGGGGAGAATCAAGGAGATCGCGGAGATCTGGCCGGTCGTGGAGGAGTTGAGCAACGACATCCACCTCTCGATAGGCTCGCGGAGCCGGATCTCGGACGACATCGTGTGGGAGGAGCTGGAGCCGTACACGGACCAGGAGGTCATGGGTACGCGATCCTACGGCGTGTACCTTTCGTTCAGGGTAGAGGCGGACGGTCTGGACGACTTTTTCCGGCTCTCGGAGATCTGCGGATACGCGCGCGCGGGAGGGAGAAGGTAATATGGCGCAGGAGCGGTACATAGCCGTATATCCACCGGCATTGAAGCTGCCTGCTGGCGGCAACCCCGCGACGCACGCCCTTGAGCAGGGCATGGCCGCATGGTCGCAGCAGCTTCAGCAGTGGCTCTCCCAGGAGGTGTCGAAAATTCTGGGACAGGCGATCGATCACGGGCAGCAGATCGATGCCCTCTCCCAGGAGGCGACCGATCACGGGCAGCAGATCGATGCCCTGGAAAATGTCGGGAAAATCAAAGCCAAGGCCTACCGGAACGCGGCGCAGGATATAGACGCTAAAGGATATACGAAGGTAGCCATAGACACCGTCAGATTCGACACTGAAAGCGTTGCCGATGTCACGACGAATAACCGCATCACCCCTACGCTTCCAGGATATTATCGCGTTACGGGAAATGTTTGTGCGATCAGTGTCCCCGCTGGGGCGCACGTAATAGCCTGGATATCCAAGAATGGCTCCAGGGTATCGATTGGCACGCAAGTCACAACTGGTTATGCCGTCTCTATAACAAGCGACCTCATCTACATGAACGGCACAACGGATTATCTGGAACTGTATGCCTACAACAGCTATTCGTCAGCGCTGGCGCTATACGTTACCGGAATGACATCGGCGTATAACTACCTCTCCGTCCTGGGGCCGTTCTGAGGGAGCATGAATGACAGCGGAAAAGCGAGAAGACAAGCACCGGCATCATCCATAAGCAAGGAGGAACAACTATGGCATGGCACGAAGGGAAACCGGAATACAGGTCGAGTCCGAACTCGAAGGAGATCAGGGAGAATTTCGCGTATCTGAAAAATCATCCGGCTCTTCCGCCTGTAGGCTCGATCATTGCCTACGTTCCAGGTTATTTTACCAACGGCAGCAATGCCGGGTTCACCTACCGGATGGTTTCTGCAAACACTGTTGCCGCCGTCAACGCCCTTTTGAATTCAAGCGGGTGGTACGTTTGTGATGGTGCGGCCCTGAATGATGCAGACAGCGGGATATTTAATGGGGCAGGCAGGTATTTGCCGAACCTGACTGACGACCGCTTTTTTATGGGTGATACGGTGGCTGGCGGGATCGGTGGAGCGAACAGCAACAATATTGCCCACACACACACGACCGGGAATCATACTTTGACGGTAAGCGAGATGCCGGCGCATTTCCATTACATTAATTTTACTCAAGTCGGAACCACGCCCGCACCCTTCACTACTGGATCTCTCAAATTGGCCGATGTGGTTTCTGATGGTATAGATTTTCCCAGGGCTACATCGTCAAGGGGCAGCGGAGAAGCCCACAACCACGGCAACAC
>Ga0255346_1005210_pt1 | contig 13606 bp, 9 predicted proteins | sample wastewater_treat_FD_194410 | JGI IMG/M metagenome (GOLD analysis project Ga0255346, IMG submission 194410) | Wastewater microbial communities from Lulu Island WWTP, Vancouver, Canada - plant22 | ecosystem: Engineered > WWTP > Wastewater > Unclassified | place: Canada: Vancouver, British Columbia... | reverse complement strand
GCGGCGCTGAACACCTGTAAGCGGGCTGAAGATCCGCAGGAAATGGACGACATCGTCAAGGTCTGCGGGGCCGAGCCGATTGATTGGCCGTTCAAGGTCGAGTGCTGCGGGGCGGGGCTCTCGGTGGCCAAGCTGGACTCGGTCGCCCGATTGTCGGGGCAGATCGTGGATGACGCGGTCAGGCGCGGGGCCGAGGCGATCGTGGTGGCCTGCCCGATGTGCCACACGAACCTCGACCTGCGGCGCGACGCGATTCAGCAATACCGCAACCAGCAATATTCGATTCCCGTGATTTACATCAGCCAGCTCATCGGCCTGACCATGGGGCTGAGCCCCGACAAGCTGGGCATGCAGCGCCATCACGTGCCGGTGCGTTTCGAGCGGGCAGCACAGACTATTTCCACGCCTGCGCCGGCGGCCGCCGCGAGTGCCGCCGCACCGGCCCAGGCCGGCACAGCAGAGAAGAGAGGCTAGACCATGCCGCGCATTGGTGTTTTTGTCTGCCATTGCGGAGAGAACATCGCCGCCACGGTCGATGCCGCCGCGGTCGCCCAGGCGGCGGCCGGTTTCCCGGGCGTGGTGCACAGCGTTGATTACAAGTACATGTGCTCGGACCCCGGGCAGAACCTGATCCGCGATGCGATCCGCGAGAAGAAGCTGACCGGCGTCGTGGTGGCGGCCTGTTCGCCGCGCATGCACGAGCCGACGTTCCGCCGCACCTGCGCGGACGCCGGGCTGAACGCGTTCCTGTGCGAAATGGCGAACTTGCGCGAGCATTGCTCGTGGGTGCACGAGAAGCTGCCGGCGACGACCGAGAAGGCCATCGACCTGGTTCGCATCATGGTCGAGAAGGTCAAACGCAATCGCCCGCTGTTCCCGATCAAGGTGCCGATCACGAAGACGGCCCTGGTCATCGGCGGCGGCATTGCGGGCATTCAGGCCAGCCTGGACATCGCCAATGCCGGGCACAAGGTCATTCTGGTCGAGCGCGATCCGTCGATCGGCGGGCACATGGCCCAGCTTTCCGAGACCTTCCCGACGCTGGACTGCTCGCAGTGCATCCTGACGCCGCGTATGGTCGAGGTGGCTCAGCACCCGAACATCACGCTGTATACTTACTCCGAGCTGGAGAAGCTCGAGGGCTTCATCGGCAACTTCAAGGCGACCATCCGCAGGAAGGCCCGCTTCGTCGATGAGAAGCTCTGCACCGGCTGCGGCATCTGCGCCCAGAAGTGCGCGACGAAGAAGATTCCGAGCGAGTTCAATGCCGGGCTGGGCAACCGGACCGCGATCTATGTCCCGTTCCCGCAGGCCGTGCCGAACAAGCCCGTCATAGACAAGGCGCATTGCACGTATTTCCGCACCGGCAAGTGCAAGGTGTGCGAGCGCTTCTGCGAGAAGAAGGCCATTCGCTTCGAACAGGAAGACGAATTGATCGAGGTTCCGGTCGGCGCGGTCGTCGTCGCCACCGGCTACGACATCAAGCAGACCGACTTCTTCCCCGAGTACGGCTACGGCAAGTACAAGGACGTGGTCAACGGCCTGCAGTTCGAGCGGCTGGCTTCCGCCTCCGGCCCGACGCTGGGCGCGATCAAGCGGCCGTCCGACGGCAAGACGCCCGAGACGATTGTCTTCATCGCCTGCGCCGGCTCGCGCGACCCGGCGAAGGGCATCAATTACTGCTCCAAGATCTGCTGCATGTACACCGCCAAGCACGCGATGCTCTACAAGCACAAGGTGCACAGCGGCAAGGCGTATGTCTTCTATATGGACATTCGCGCCGGCGGCAAGATGTATGAGGAATTCGTCCGCCGCGCGATCGAGGAGGACGAAGTCCACTACGTCCGCGGGCGCGTGTCGAAGATCTATGAGCGCGACGGCAAGCTGATTGTGAAGGGCGTCGACACGCTGCTGAACTCCCGGCCGGTCGAAATTCAGGCGGATATGGTCGTGCTGGCCACGGCCATGGTCGCCCATAAGGACGCCGAGGAACTGGCGCAAAAGCTCAAGGTCAGCTACGACGGCGACCATTTCCTGTCCGAGGCGCACCCCAAGCTGCGGCCGGTCGAAATGAATACGGCCGGTGTGTTTGTCGCCGGCGCTTGCCAGGCGCCGAAGGACATTCCCGAAACCGTGGCCCAAGCCTCGGGCGCGGCGAGCAAGGTAACGGGGCTGTTCTCGAAGGACGAATTGCAGCGTGAGCCGGTGGTCGCGAAGGTGAACCGCTGTGCCCCGCCGCTGTTCTCGACCTGCATCGGCTGCTTCCTCTGCGAATCGGCTTGTGCGTATCAGGCCATCGAGCGCGAGGAGATTCGCGGCCGCGACGGCAAGCTGATCAAGACCGTGGCACGCATCAATGAGGGCGTCTGCCAGGGTTGCGGCACGTGCGTGGCGCTGTGCCGGTCGAAGTCTATAGATTTACAGGGCTTCACAAACGAGCAGATCTTCGCCGAACTGCTCGCGTTGTGAGCAATGGCGAGAGCTGAAAGCTGATAGCTGAAAGCTGAGCACTCATGGCAGACTATGAACCGAAAGTGATCGCCTTCGTGTGCAACTGGTGCACGTATGCGGGCGCGGACCTGACCGGCACCAGCCGCATCAAGTACGCCCCCAATATCCGCATGGTCCGCCTGCCCTGCACCGGGCGCATTGATTTCATGCTGCTCTTGCAGGCCTTCGGGCAGGGCGCCGACGGCGTCATCGTCTCCGGCTGCCACCCGGGCGACTGCCATTACACCGCGGGCAACTTCCACGCCCGCCGGCGCTGGATCGTCTTCCGCCGCCTGCTGGACTTCATGGGCATCGACCTGCGGCGCGTGTACTTCTCGTGGGTATCGGCGGCCGAGGGCGCCAAGTGGGCCGAGCTGGTCAACAACGTCGTGGCCGACGTGCGCAAGCTCGGGCCATATGACACGTTCCCGAAACGGCTGAGCGGGCAGATTCGGCCGCTCGAGGTGGCCTGATGGAAGCACTACAGAAGAAAGCCAAGGCGCTGCTGGAGAACGGCACGGTCAAGGTCGTGATCGGCTTCGCGGCCGGCACTGACGCGCAGACCGCCCGGCCGCTGTTCGCACGTACGCCGGAGCAGGCGGGCAAGCTCATCTGGGGCGAAAGCTGCAAGCAGAACCTCGCGACGTACCTGCTGAAGCCGGAAGTCAAGGCGCTGGGCAAGGCGGCGGTCGTCGGTCGTGTTACGACGGCCCGCACGGTCATGCAATACGCGGCTGAGAACCAGATCGCGGACGATGCGGCCGTGCTGCTGATCGTGTCCGACGACGGGCAGATCACGGAGCTGGCCAAGTTCGCGGATCTCGAGGTCTACCTGGCCAAGGTGCCGCGCGGGCTGCCGGCTGAGGCGCAGAAGGAGATCGAGCGCCTGCAAGCCATGCCAATCGAGCAGCGTTGGGCGTTCTGGTCGGCCGAGATGTCGCGTTGCATCAAGTGCTACGCGTGCCGGGCCGCCTGCCCGATGTGCTACTGTGCCCGCTGCATCACCGACGTGAATCAGCCGCAGTGGATTCCGGTGGCGACCGATCCGCTGGGCAACCTCGAATGGAACATCGTGCGGGCGATGCACCTGGCCGGGCGCTGCGTCGATTGCGGCTCGTGCAGTGACGCTTGCCCGCAGGGCATCCGTCTGGACCTGCTGAACCGCGTGCTGGCTCAGGAAGTGCTGACGAGCTTCGGCGGCGAGGCCGGCTACTCGACCCGCAAGGAGTACGCCCTGTCCACCTTCAAACCTGACGACAAGGAAGAGTTCATCCGGTGAGACAATGAGCGAAACACGAATTCTACAAAAGAAGTCTCTCGGCGAGCTCTTCGCGAAGCTCACCGCCGCCGGGCAACGCCTGCTGGCGCCGGTGAAGGAAGGCGAACTGCTCAACTTCGCAGAGGTGAAGTCGCCGGAGCAAGTGGCGCTGGACTACATTCAAACCCGCAGTTCGGCCAAGCTCGCGGCGTTCCCGCCGTATGAGCCGCTGCTGCGCTACAAGTTCAACGGCAAGGACGTGGAGCAGCAGCCGGCCGAGCCCGACAAGCGCCCCACGGTGCTGTTCGGCGCGCATCCGTGCGACGCGGCCAGCTTCGCCACGCTCAAGGCGGTCTTCACCTGGGACAGCCCGGACGCACAGTTCGAGACGCGGCTGGCGAACCTGACGATCATCGGCCTGGCTTGCACCAAAGCCGACGCGTACTGTTTCTGCACGTCGGTCGGCGGCAGCCCGGGCGACACGCGCGGCAGCGACATGCTGCTGACGCCGCTCGACGCCGAGCGCTTCCTGGTCGAGGTGCTGACGCCCAAGGGCCAGGCGGTGGTGGCCGCGGCCCCGCAGCTCTTCACGCCGGCCGGCAATGAGACCAAGGACAAGGTGCTGGCGAAGGTCGCGCCGCGCTTTTCGGCCGACAAGCTGAAGGAGAAGCTGCCGGCGGCCTTCGGCAACAATGCGGTTTGGGTCGAGCAGTCGCTGCGCTGCCTCGGTTGCGGGGCGTGCGCGTTCGTCTGCCCGACCTGCTCGTGCTTCGATATTCAGGATGAGCGCAACCGCGAAGGCGGCACGCGGCTGCGGTGCTGGGATTCGTGCGGCTTCTCGCTGTTTACGCTGCACGCCTCCGGCCACAACCCGCGCCACGTGCAGAGTGAGCGCTGGCGGCAGCGCGTGATGCACAAGTTCTCGTACCAGCCGGAACGGTTGGGCGTGCTGGGCTGCGTCGGTTGCGGCCGCTGCTCGCGAACGTGTCCGGTGGATATGAACCTGGCCGAACATGCACAGGCTTTGGCGGAGATGAAGGCATGACCAAGATGGCCACCCCTCCCGGTGCGGCGCCTGCTCCTGGCGGCAAGCCGGCAAACCTGTACGTCCCCTACCGCATGCGCATCGCCAAGGTCACGGACGAGGCCCCGGGCGTGAAGACATTCCGCCTGGAATTCGTCGATCCGGCCGACGCTGAGAAGTTCACTTTCAAGGCCGGGCAGTTCGGCGAGTATTCCGTGTTCGGTGAGGGCGAGAGCACGTTCTGCATCGCCTCGCCGCCGACGCGCAAAGGCTACATCGAATGCACGTTCCGCCAGGCCGGGCGCGTGACTTCCGCCCTGGCCGACCGCGACGAGGGCGACGTGATCGGCTTCCGCGGGCCGTACGGCAACGTGTTCCCGATCGAGCAGTGGCACGGCAAGAAGCTGCTGTTCATCGCGGGCGGTATCGCCCTGCCGCCGATGCGCTGCGTCATCTGGAACTGCCTTGACCTGCGCGATAAGTACGGCGACGTAAGCATTATCTACGGCGCCCGCACGGTGGCCGACCTGGTCTACAAGCACGAATTGGCCGAATGGGGCACCCGCAAGGACGTCAACCTCTCCGTTACGGTCGATCCGGGTGGCGAGACACCGGATTGGAAGGGAAAGATTGGCTTTGTTCCGACGATTCTGGAGCAGCTTGCCCCGTCTGCGGACAACACGATCGCCATCGTTTGCGGTCCGCCGATCATGATCAAGCTGACCATGCCGGTGCTGGCGAAGCTGAATTTCAAGCCCGAGCAGATCTATACCACGCTCGAAAACCGCATGAAGTGCGGCGTCGGCAAGTGCGGCCGCTGCAACGTGGGCAAGGTCTACGTCTGCAAAGACGGGCCGGTGTTCACGATGGCGCAGCTCAGCCAATTGCCACCGGAGTACTAGGCCGGAAGGCAACGAGGCCACAAGGCAACGAGGCACAAAGGGTAGCGGCCGACCTCTGGTCGGCCGTTTGTGCAGGGGAAGCAGCAAGGCAACTCCGGTGCGCGGGTAGAGCCAAGGGTGCAAAGAGCGTAGAGTGTAAGCGGCAAGGTCCGGGAATAACGCGGTCGGCGGGGGTAGGACCTCAAGGGTGCAAGGAGTTCGATTTTGCGTGCCCCCGGTTTTGCACTCTTGAGAGTTATCCGCCCGCAGGGTGCAACGAATCAAGGATGCGGAATCGGGGAGCAAGAATGTACGGCACATAGAGCTCCTTTCTGCGCGCGGGCGTGGCCGGTCGCTAGGAAGTATAGGCAGAGGGCGAAGGCACGCAGGGGCGCAGGGGCAGGGATTGTTAGCATATGCGCAGCAATGGCGACGTGTGCGCGATTTTGCGGCGCGAGACCAATGGGGAGAATCAGGGCGGGGGTTTAGGAACGGCGTCCGCGGATCTTCGGATTTTCCAAGGCGTCCCCGGATTTACCCCGGGATTGATCCCCGGATTAACTTCGCGGCCCGGGTTGACTTGGCGGCGGAGAATCGGTAACTCGCAGTGATGCCAAAGGCGCGCCCAGGGTTAGTCTCCGGCACGGCGGCGAGCATGACGCCATCACGAGGGTGGGGCAAAGATACGTGGCAGGCACGTGCTGTCGCCGTGCTGGTGGCGGCAACTCTCGTCACAGCTATTGCGGTGCGCGTCTATGACTTGGCGGGCAAAGATCTGTGGATCGATGAAGCCAACAGCGTGGTGTTGGCCAAAACGGGTGTTGCCGGACTGCTGGACGGTCTAAAACGCGATTCGAGCCCGCCGCTGTATTACCTGCTGCTGGCGGGGTGGATGAAGGTGTTTGGGGACGGGGAGGCGGCGGTTCGGACGCTATCCGTCATTCCCGGCGTGCTGACGGTGGGAGCGCTCTTCGCCATTGGCCGCCGGTTGTTCGGCACACAGACCGGCTTGCTCGCGGCGGTTCTGGCGGCCGTCGCGCCCACGCATGTGTTCTATTGCCAGCAGGCCCGCATGTATTCCCTGCTGGGACTGCTGGGGCTGCTCTCTTCCTACTGGCTGTGGCGGGCGATCGAGGATGGCCGCGGGCGATTCTACGTAGCCTACGTGCTGGCCACTCTGGGAGCGCTGTACACGCATAATTTCGCCTTGCACCTGCTGCCCGTGCATGCGCTGATCATCCTTGCCTCGGGCGCGCTGCGCCGTGCACCCTGGCACTGGGCGGCATGCGGCGCGGCCATTCTGGCCGGCTATCTGCCATGGCTGCCGACGTTCCTGATGCAGCTCGGTAACCGGGAGCAGTACGTGTGGTTTGCGACTCTGACGCAACGCTTCGGGTCAAGTCGCATCCCGTTGAGCACACTGCGCTCGTTTTCTCCCGGTGATCCACAGCCCTTCTTTCTCTTCGCACGGGAACAGCACACGTTCTGGACGCCGGTCTACTTGTGCGCGCTGGCGGCGGCCGCCGGCCTCGCGCAGGCGTGGCAGCGCGGGCCGCGCGGGCTTAAGGTAAACCCGCGTGGGCTATGGCTGGCCTGTGCGACGGTATTGCCGCTAGCGTGCGCGGCGCTGACGTCAGTCATCAGCGTCCCGAACTGGGTGCCCGGGCGCGTCGACCAGTTGGTCTACCCGTGCTTTGCGCTGCTCGTCGCGCGGGGCCTCGCGGGCCTGCACTGGCGAAAGGCCGCAGTTGCATCGGCGCTGCTGCGCTATTGCCTGCTGGTGGTGTTCTGCGTCTACTCGTGCGCCGGCCTGGCGCATCTGTACGGCAATCAGCTCGCCAGCGCCGATCGTGCAATGGCACAAATCATTGTTCGCGCGGCCCGGGCCGGCGACGCGGTCCTTTGCACCGGCCTGACGCGCGCCCCATTGCAGTACTATCTGGGCCGGCTGGCCGTGCCGGTAAAGCTGTTCTCTTACCCGCGGGAAATGGCGCTGCACATGGCCAGTCAGGATCAGGCTGCCTGGGCTGAACAGCCGGACCGCTTGGAGGAGGAGATCCACGCGGTGGAACAGGAGATCGCCGCGGCGTGCGGCCCGCAAAGCCAACTCTTCGCAGTCATCGCCGCCACGCAGCCGAACCAGCCACTGGCTGCGTACCTAATGGAGCAGTACGGCGGCCGCGTGGAAGACCTGGGCGTGTTTCGCCTGTCGGGCACCAACACCAACGTGTATCTCTGGTTGCGCCGGGCGGAGTAGGTGGCGGCCGGCATACGCAGCGGCCGGAATAGGCCGTATTGTGGGCGGTTTGTAACCCGTCGACCGGTTGAGAATTGGTTCCACAGCAGAAACGCGGGGGGATTGTCAGCGGCTGGCGGTTCGTACAGACTGCGCGGCATGTGGGTTTGCACGCCATACTGCTCCGGATTGCAGCCGGTTGCCGCCGGAGTATTGATACTGCAGGTGAGGGATCAAGGGATTTAGGGATCGAGGAATCAAGATGTGACGGGTGGCGACCCGCATAACATTGGGCAGCTTCCGAGCCCCGGCACTCGTGCCGGGGTTCTTGTCTGCGCGAGGGCAACCGCGGCGCTTCACCAAGCCCAAGTTCTTCGATGCCGGTCGCGCCGGTCGAATTCGGAACCGTCTATGAGGTCGACCGACCGCGACCAGACTGTTGCCTCCACGCAATCGCTGATGTTGCCGACCGCAGGGTTAAAGAACATGGCATTGACTCCCCTCCCCCCCCCGAGCCGGGGTACCGCTTCCGGTCCCGATCAGTCTACTTTGGGCTGCCGTTGCAAGGCGGCCGGCGACAATGCCATTCCATCTTTACGGTGGCAGACTTACAACTGTACTGGAAATCGCACACGGCGCTTTTGGAAGACCGGATCAGGAAAGAGAAAACAAACGGGGCGTTCGCGTTACGCACCGGGGATTGAAATCCCCGGCTACGTTCGCGCGCCCTCCGGGCGAGGAAGCTGCGGCCGTTGCCCCCGCGACAGGAGGCGGCCGTCGGGCGAGAGAGGCGGCTCGGTGCCAGTCACGTTTCCGCTCGTGGACTGACAGCGCGCCGCAAGCTAAACTCTACTCGGGCGCGTGCGAGGTGCGCGTATGTCAAATGTAAAGCGGCAAGTGCAGGAGATATTGAAGCGCCTGCCCGAGGATTGCTCGGTCGAAGACGTACAGTACACCTGTACGTCATTGAAAAAATTCGTCGCCGGCTCGAGTCGGCGGCGCGCGGGGAGTCTGTCCCGCAAAGCGAGGCCGAGAAGCGGCTTGAAAAATGGCTCATCAAGTAGTCTGGCTGGCAGCAGCGCTGGACGATTTGGATGCTATCGCCGCCCAACCTTATGCGCTCGCCTTGACCGGCGTCAGCCGATAGACGCGGCCGAGCCGCGTTGCCGCGGCCAGGTCACCCTGCCGTAACGCCGCCCGCGCTTCGTCGAGGCGCTCGGCGTCGGTCAGCGACAAGTACGGCCCCCAGCCGTCGGGCGAGTCGCTCAGCTCGACATCCAGCTCGATCACGTAGTCGCCTTCGCGAATCAGCTTCGTTGTGCGCCGGTTCATGGCAGCCTCACTCTGAAATCGCTCGTCCACTTCGCCGGGTCGGGCCGATAGGCCGTGATCAGAACAGCCGGCCCGTCCTGCCCGCGCGGAATGCCCCACAGCGCATGGAGTGGCGCGCCGCGTTCGTCACGCTGAAGCACCAAAACGCACGGGCCCTTGCGTACGCCGGATAGTCCTCCACGACCTGTCCGGCCTTGATACCGTCCACTACTTCGCGCACGGTCAATCCGTCGTTGCTCAATTCATCATAGCCATGGTCGGAGACCTTGACTTGCCCGGTCGCGACCAGTTGCCAAACGCGCTCCAGCGTCGTGCTCATGCGGCCTATTCTACAAAGTTTCGGGGGGGTTGGCGTTCCCACCGGGGATTGAAATCCCCGGCTACGTTCGCGCGCCCTCCGGGCGAGGAAGCGGCGGCCGTCGGCCTCGCGACAGGAGGCGGCCGTCGGGCGAGAGAGTCGCACGGCGGCAATCAGACTTCTTATGCTTCGGCACTGTCACAAACGCGCTGCGACTATCCGGAAGTGATGCCCGAGAATGGCCAGGGTGGCTGCTTCGACGAACTGGCGCGGGTGAAACAGTAGCGAGCGGAGCATGAACTTCCAATACTCGCGGCGGCCGTTGGTCCACACGCCCATAGTCCAGATCGAGTGAAGCAGGGCGCGGACGTCCGGCCAGCGCACCGGGGCACGCGGGCCGCGCGGCCGATATTGCCTCAGAAACGTCAGTGCGCGGGCGTAATACATCTGTGGCGAATAAAGGTGCTTTACCAAATTGCGGTAGCCTTCGATCAGCACATGGCGGTCGAGCTTGGGCACAAAGTTCAGGACCGCTTCGACATTGTTGCCGGTACTCTCGCTCAATATGCGGCCCTCTTGCTTAAGGCGCGCGAACAGACGCGTCTGCGGCAGAGCGGTCAGCAGGCCGACCATCGCGGTCACCACTCCGGATTCCTGGATGAACCGCAATTGCCGCTCAAAGATCGTTCCGGAGTCGGTATCGAAACCCAGGATGAAGCCGCCCAGGACCTCGATTCCGGCGGCCTGAAGGGTTTTGACATCCGCGACCAGATCGCGCCCCATGTTCTGCGTCTTGGCGCACTCGGCCAGGCTGCTTTCCTGGGGCGTCTCCAACCCGATGAAAACCTTCTTGACGCCGGCTTGCACCAGCAGGTCGATTAGCTCGGGGTCGTCAACGAGATTGAGAGAAGCCTCAGTTGTGAATGAGAGATTCACGCCACGCCGCGCCCGCCAGTCGATGATCGCCCGGAGCAAGTCTTTAGCGCGCCTTTTATGGCCGATGAAGTTGTCGTCCACGATGAACACGCTGCCACGCCAGCCGGCGTTCACCAGCGCATCCAGTTCGCCGATCATCTGCTGCGTGCTCTTGAGCCGCGGCACGCGCCCATAAATCTCGACGATGTCGCAAAATTCGCAGTTGAAGGGACAGCCGCGAGAGTGCTGGACCGACATGGTCGCGTAATCGCGGAAGTCGATCAAATCCCAGCGGGGCAAAGGCGTGTTTGCCAAACTCGGGCGTTCGTGACAGCGATACAGGGGGCGCAGCGTGCCGGCCAGCATGTCGCGACATATCTGGTCCATCAACTCTTCAGCTTCGCCGACCACGAGGTGCGGAATTTCGGAGAAGCGTTCGGGCGAGGTGGTGAACAAGGGCCCGCCGGCGATGACGGCTTTGCCGCGGCCGGCACAGCGGGCAGCGACCTCGCGCACCGATTTCTCGTGGATCATCATTGCCGACAGCAGCACGTAGTCGGCCCACTCGATGTCGTCGTCCGCCAGGGCGCGCACGTCCAAGTCGACCACTTTGAGCTCCCATTCGGGCGGCAGCAAAGCGGCCACGGTCAGCAGGCCCAGCGGCGGGAAAGCGGCCTTCTTGGCTACGAACGGCAGGACGTGCTTGTAGCTCCAGAACGTGTCTGGCGTAGCCGGGGAAACCAGGAGTACTTTCATGCGGGTCCTTTGAAAGGTCGGGGGAGAAGTTACACGCGTCTGCGCGATTGTATCCGATGTGGGGGGATTTGGACATCCGCCCAAGGTCCTAAAAAGCGGCCCGCGACGACAGGTTAGATTGACGTTATTATGTGTCTCCGAGCGCGAACAAAGTGGAACGGCGATGGGATACGAACACCGGCGCTGCGCCAGCGTGCTAGGCGCATTACTTCTATTGGGGCAGTGTTGCACGTCAGCCCTGCTGGCGACAGAGATGGATTTGGGCCCGGCCGAGACGCAGCCCGTAGTCCAAACGGCCGTCAGCAGCTCTACAACCGCCAGTCAGCCGGCTACAGAGTCGGCGCCGGCTTCGTCGCAGCCCTCGACAACCCAAGCGTCGGCCAATCACGAGGAGTCGGTGGCCACGATCACGCCTGAAGAAATTCAGGCGCGCATGGCCAGCATCGAGGCCTCCACAGAACTTCCGGAGCCGATGCGCGCCCAAATTCTGGAGATTTATCGCCAGGTGCTGGAGCAAATTGCGCTCGCGCAAACCTGGAGCTCCAAAATCTCCGAATATCAGCAAGGTCAGAGCAACGCGCCGGCCGATCTCGAGGCAATTCAGCAGGAGTTGGATGCGGTAACCAACGCTCCGGCCGTCAAGCTCCAGTTAGCCGAGAGCACAACTCTGGAGGATCTTGGTCAGAAAATCGCTAGCGCCGACAGCGAACTGCGTCAGAAACAAGCCGCGGCCGACAAGCTGGCGGCCCAGGCGCAGAATCGCGCGGAGCGTGCCCAAGCCATACCGGCCCTGCGTACGGCGGCCCAGCAACAGCTTGAAACATTGAGTGCCGAATTGGCCGGGGCGGCCGAGGCGGGCGTCCCTCCTCAGCTTGCGCTGGCGCAACGTTTTTTGCTGCTCGCCAGGCGCAGCGCTATTGAGCAGGAGATCAGGGCGTATCAGGAGGAATTGGCGTTCTACCAGGCGCGCAGCGAGGTGTTGGCGACCAGGCGAAGCAAGGCCCGCTTGGAGGTGGCGCAGGCGCAAGCGCTGCTGGACGAGCTACAGGCCAAAGCGACTGAGCTGCGCGCGGCGGAAGTACAGAAGCAGAAGCAGCGCGCCGCGGAGGGGCTGAAGGACGCGCCTTGGGAAATTCAAAGGCAACTTGAAATCAACCCGCGTCTGGCGGCGCAGCGGGAGAACGTCAGCGCCGGCTTGGCCGAGGTGCAGGCGAAACTCGAAAAGGCGCGCGTGGATGAAGAACGCATCAGCGCCCGGTTGGGGCGGTTGCGGCAGCGCGTCGAGCAGGATTCGGACCGCGACCTGCTGGGCCCGCTGATGCGCGGGGCGCGGCTCGACCTTTACCGGCTGCGTGATGCGGAGCGGGAATCGCTTGAAACTCGCAAGAAGTACGCGCAGGTCCAGAGTCGACTGAGCGAGGTGCGCGAGCGCCTGCTGGTTCTGACGGATGTGGACGCCGCCAAGCGCGTGATGCTGGCGAAGCTGCGCGAAGATGATCCGAACATCGATCTGGCGCCGCTGGAGCCCAAGATTCGTGAGATGTTGGAAACGCGGCGCGAGCTGCTGGAGGGTCTGCGGACCGACTACGAAAGCTATTCCACCGAACTGCTGCAATTGGTGGATGTACAGACCCGCATTGTGAACAGCGTGCGCGCAACGCGTGAAGTCGTTGACCGCTATTCGCTCTGGCTGCCCAGCACCGCGCCAATCTTCAAGGCGGAGTGGCCAGACGATCGGGAGGGTGCGACGCGGCGTCTTGGCGCGCTGCGGCGACTGCTGCTGCCGGAGCAGCCCGAACAGCGCCTCAGAGGCCTAATTGTATCCGGCCTGGCCCTGGTGGTGCTGCTGGCGTGGCTAAGCGTGCGGCCGCTGCTGGCCGCCAAAGTGCGCGACACGGGTTTGCGCGTGGCGAAAATCCACACGGATTCTTTCCGCCACACGCTGGTGGCGCTGCTGTGCTCGATCCTGCGAGCCGCGTGCTGGCCGAGTGCGCTGTGGTTCGCCGCCTGGACCGTCAGAGCCGCGGCGGAAGCCAGGGATGTGGCGGCCTACGAAATGGCCCAGACGCTCGGCGCGGGCCTCATTTCGGCCGGAATGGTCATTTTCTTTACGTCGCTGGTGCGCGAGATTTGCCGGCCCGGCGGTTTGGGCGAGTACCATTTCCGGTGGAATGCCGCGGGGCTGCGGGTAGCACGGCGCAGCGCGCTCTCGCTGATGGCGATCGCCGCCCCGGCCCTGTTCGTGATCGCCGCCATGGAGGTTTACCCGGACGCCGAGGTGCGCGATCTGATCGGCCGGTTGGCGTTTCTGCTGCTTATGGCGGCCGTCATCCGGTTCTTGTGGCGAATCGGGCATCCAGAGCGCGGCATTTTTGTTGACTGGCTGCGGCATCACAGTCCGTGGCTTTATCGTTCG
>Ga0255346_1005201_pt1 | contig 13622 bp, 10 predicted proteins | sample wastewater_treat_FD_194410 | JGI IMG/M metagenome (GOLD analysis project Ga0255346, IMG submission 194410) | Wastewater microbial communities from Lulu Island WWTP, Vancouver, Canada - plant22 | ecosystem: Engineered > WWTP > Wastewater > Unclassified | place: Canada: Vancouver, British Columbia... | reverse complement strand
CACACCGGGCAGAATTATGACTATACCCTCAACCAGATCTTCTTTGAGGACCTGGAGCTGCGCCAGCCGGATCTCTTTTTAAGCGTGGCCGGGAACGATCTGGGTGAGACCATCGGCAACATTATCTCAAGGTCTTATGCCGTGCTGGTGGAACATATGCCGGACGCCCTGCTGATTCTGGGCGATACCAACTCCTGCCTGTCGGCCATTGCCGCCAAGCGCCTGCACATCCCCGTTTTCCATATGGAGGCGGGAAACCGCTGCTTTGACGAGAACCTGCCGGAAGAGACCAACCGCCGCATCGTGGACCACATCGCGGACGTGAACCTGTGCTATTCGGAGCATGCCCGGCGCTATTTGAACCGCGAGGGCCGCCCGGTGGAACGTACCTTTGTGACCGGCTCCCCCATGGCGGAGGTGCTCACAGCCCAGCTGGAAAAAATCAAGGGGAGCAAGATCCTCTCACGCCTGGGCCTGGAACAAGGGAAGTACATCCTGCTGTCCGCCCATCGCGAGGAGAACATCGATACGGAGAAAAACTTTGTGTCCCTGTTCACGGCCATCAACCGAATGGCGGAAAAGTACGATATGCCGATCCTGTATTCCTGCCATCCCCGCAGCCGGAAGCGGCTGGAGCAAAGCGGGTTCCGGCTGGACAAACGCGTGATCCGGCACGAGCCCCTGGGCTTCCATGACTACAACTGTCTTCAAATGAACGCGTTTTGCGTGGTCAGCGACAGCGGAACGCTGCCGGAGGAGAGTAGCTTTTTTATCAGCGCGGGCCATCCCTTCCCTGCGGTCTGCATCCGCACCTCCACTGAGCGCCCCGAGGCGCTGGACAAGGGCTGTTTCATCCTGGCGGGGATTGACGGCGACCATCTGCTGCAGGCGGTCAATGTGGCTGTTGATATGAATAATAATGGTCATTCTGGCATTCCCGTGCCGGATTATCTGGACACGAATGTGTCGGACAAGGTCGTGAAGATCATCCAGAGCTATACCGGCGTGGTTGACAAGATGGTGTGGCGGAAGGGGTAAGGATCAGCCACGGCGCAGGCATCATATCCTGCGGATTTGGCGGGCAAGCGAATGACATTGTTTCTTGCGGGCATTGCCCTTGTAGTTCTCATGTTCTGTTTCACGCGGCGGCTGCTGGGCAGCCTGCCGCCGGAGCGCTTCCGGCAGACGATGCGCCTGCTGATCCCTGTCTACCTGCTCATCAACTGGGCCTTCACGCTGTTTACGCGCAGCCCGGGAGAGCGTCCCGTGGCCCTTGTTCCGCTGCACAGCTATTTCGCTATGCTCGGATGGGATGTCAAGTCCTTTGCTGATTTGGGGCGGCTGCTGGGCGGTTCCTGGGAAGATCCCGTTGCATTTTCTTTGAAGCCGCTCCTTTGTTTGGGGCAAAATACCGTTTTGTTCATCCCTTTCGGGTTTCTGCTGTGCGCTGCGGGCAAGCGTCCGCGCACGGCATGGGTGCTGCTGCTCGGATTGCTTCTGTCTTTGTTCATTGAGATATGCCAGCTGCTGTTCAGACTTGGTTTTTTTGAGGCAGACGATATTTTGCACAACGTTTTAGGGACTTATGCGGGCATCCTCCTCTACCGGCGCGTCCCTCAGCAGACCCCGCCGCAAGAAGCAGGCTGAATGTTCAGAAAAAGTTCTGTCTGTTGCAGCGGGTGGACGCCTGTGCGTTTGAGCATACCGAGCATTGGCAGTATCCATGAAATGTTGAGGTGCGAGATGAATATTTTAAAGCGATTGACAGGATGGGTTCTGGCCGTTTTGCTCACACTGGCCGCCGTTTCCGGTATGGCCGAAGGCGCTGATTCCCGGTGCGACCGGGCTTATCAGGAGGTGCTGGACAGGTATTACGCACTGCTCACCGATGACAGCGCCGACGGCAGCGGAGAGGGCGAGATCGGGGTCTGGGAAGCCAGGACCTGCCCCGGGGATACGGGCAGCGCCCTGGACAGCGTGGGCTATGCCCTGGAGGACATGAGCGGGGACAGCGTGCCGGAGTTGCTGATCGGCGCGATCACGAGGCGGGACGGCCAGCTTGCCTATGGCAGCGAGATCTTCGCGCTATACGCCTGCGCGGACGGGGTCCCGGCGCTCACCTTTGAGGGCTGGGCCAGGAGCCGGCATTACACGATGGGCGGGGGAGCCTTCTTCTACCAGGGGTCCGGCGGCGCCATGTTCAGCCTGTTCGGCGCCTGGTCTGCGAGGATCTGTATTTCACCCAGGAGAAACCCGGTACTCCGGAAGAAATAGTGCTGTATCACAACCGGACAGGCAGCATGGACCCTGCGGAGTCCGAGGAGCTGGCCATCCCGGAGGAGCAGTTCTGGCAGCTGGAGGCAGCGCTGGAAAGCCGGGTGCGGAAGATCGCGCTGACCCCCTTCTCACAATACGCGCCTGCCCTGCGTGAAAACGGGAGCGATACTTCTTTTATATTGGTAATGGACATAAAATGTAAATGGAAATCAGAAACAAGGACTCTTGCAGCCGATCGACGCAAGAGTCCTTGTAAGGTAGGGTAAGGCTTTTGTTATAGCCACATCCGGAGCAATCGGCTCCTGATGAGACTGCTTGGCTTCCTCTTACTGGTTGAGTTCCCAAAAGCACACACTGTCTAATATGCTTTACTAACCTACATATTATTTTAGTTAAACGGGCCATCGTGGCTCGACAGCCCGTGTAGAGTGTTGGATTACATGTTTCCGGAATATACAGCATATGCGTCTACATAATACTGCTGATACTCCTGGAAACCCAGTTTGTCTAGTTCCTGGAGATAATTATCGAACTCGTCCAGAGGGCGCGCACCAGTAATGAATTTAGCCACCTGCTGTGTTACGTAATTTCTTATGACAACCTTTAGATCCATAATTGCCAGTGAATCCTCCTCGCTCATCCACACGATGGAGGGATAGCCGCTGGTGTAGTAAGGTGCCACGACTTCCAGATTCGATTTGCGACAATAGCGATCCTGCTGCTCCATGTTGAACTCAGCACCGGTCGCCTCATAGCCACCCACGCTTTGGCGCTTCGCCTCAATACTGCGGCGGTCCATTACACAGTCCATTGTGAAACAGATGATCTTCTTGACGCGATAGTCATAATGTCCTTCGTAACCCCCGTGATTCTCGGCATCATCGTAGTCAACATAACAGAAGCTTCTGTTATCGTCATCAGCAATATAGTATCCGCCCACGCCCATAAGAATGTCCTCATCGGCATTCATAGGCGGTCCAAAGGAACTGTAAATTGCGCCTTCATCGGTGTACATGTAATCCACAAATCGCATAATCGTTTCAGGGGATTCACACTTGGAAGACATGACGAAATTACCAATTTGGTAATAGTCGGGGCCAGTCCACACGGGCGTTTCGCTCCATTGGCTGGTCAGCGGTTGCATACACCACCAGTTCTTAAAATCTGGTGGGAAACTGGAATAAACTCCAACACAGCCTTCCTCCAGGAGCGCCTTGTTTTGGACATCGGTTCTGGTATAGTAGTCTTGGTGAATAATTCCATCGGTATAGAATTGATTCATCAGCTTTAGGTACTCTAAGAACAGTTTGTTTCCAGCGGGAATGACGCACTCGCCTTTTAAGAGTGCCGGCTCCAGGCCATTTCCACCGCCATCAAATCCTAACGCATGCAAAAGCATCTGCGTCTGATTACCACCCATGGGGACAGTTTTTTCACCCGCGATGGCTGCGTCCTTGAAAGCATAGAGCATCTCCACGAACTGGTCCAACGTCGTAGGTGATTCCATATTTACTTCTGACAGCCAATCTTGACGAATCATGCATACGGTAGAATACAAAGTATCAATGTAAGTCATGTTGGGAATGGTGTAGAGATGACCATCTGGCGCTGTAGCAGCAGCGAATACCTCAGGGATTTCTTCTTTTAATGCGTACAGTGCCGGCGTCAGCTCCGGCGTTATATAGTCCTCCAACGCCATGAGTTGTCGTTCAACCTGTCCGTACAGTGTGAGTTGGTTGGGGGAGAATTTGAATCCCCACAACACATCGGGAAGCTCGTCCGAGGCAAACATAAGCGTGAGACGTTCTGATGAGGCATCTATGATGCCTTCTGTTGCAAAGTCGATATTCAGATACTTGTCCGCATATTGCCAAAACCATTTTTCTTCCTGGGTCGTCGTATTGAGCGCACCGTCCTTAAACACTATTGAAACAGTTGTTTTTTTGTTTGTGATAGGTTTGTAGCCATCCAAATTGATAGTTTCTGGGATTTCCGCCAGTGCGACAGAGCAAAGAATCATCAACACACATGTCAGTAACAATAACTTCTTCATTCGGACAGACCTCCTGTTTCATTTTGTTGTTTTTATTGCTTGATCAGTAGTCGACGGACAGTGTTTTTTCACCTCCTCACCCTTTGACCGTCCCGATCATTACCCCCTTGACAAAGTGCTTTTGCACCAATGGATAGGCGACGAGCAACGGCGCACTGGAGATAACTATCAGTGCATATTTCATGGCTTCAGCCATGTAAGCGGTGTACTTGGCTGCTTCGAACTCATCCGGAGACATATGTGAAGTGTCCAAAATCGCTTCCGACGCAGTGATCAGTATATTGCGCAACACCAGTTGCAGTGTAAAATACTTGGAGTTAGACAGGTGTATCATTGCAGTAAAGTAATCATTCCATCGCGACAGAGCAAAAAACAATGCCATTACTGCGATTATCGGTTTCGACAATGGTAAGGCAATCTTGAAAAACACCCCCATTTCTCCTGAGCCGTCAATATATGCGGCTTCGAAGATCTCCTCAGGAATAGAGTTTTGGAAAAATGAACGGGTCACAATCATGTTGTATACGCTGATTCCATTGAGGAAAATCATCGTATAAGGCTTGTTTAGAAGGTTCAGACTTTTCACCAACAGATATCCTGGAATCATTCCTCCGCTGAAATACATAATAATCAAGAAGAACCAAGTGACAGATTTTTTTGCAAACAACTTATTTTTGCTGAGCGAATAGGCAGCGGGAATACAGAGCATTAAATTGTATAACGTACCCAAAAAAGTAACGTAAATCGAATTAAAATACCCGCGCCAGATAGAGGAGTTGCGCAGCATATATTTGTACGCATCCAACGTAAACCCATGTGGGAAAAGGAAGACCTTTCCCGATGCCACAGCGTAGGGCTCAGAGAAGGAAGCTATCAGAATAAAGTACATAGGATATAGCGCCGTTATTGTGATAAATATGGCAAAAACCCTAACAAAAACATCAAAACACTTATCGGATAACGACTGTTTCATATCCTCACTTCCCTTTACCACAAGCTGATTTGTGACAGTCTGCGGGAGATATAGTTTACTATGATCATCATAAAAAGGTTTACAACCGTGTTGAACAGACCAATTGCTGCAGAATAACTAAACTGAGCGCTCACAAGACCAATTTCATATACATATGATGAAATCACGGTGGAGGTTTCCAGGTTCAACGGGTTTTGTAAAAGCAGAACCTTTTCATGCCCCACGCTGAGAAGGCTGCCAGACCTCAAGACAAACAGGATGACAATAGTTGGTAGGATGTGTGGAAGGTTAACATGCCAGATTACCTGCATGCGGTTTGCACCATCGATTTTTGCAGCTTCCACACAGTCCATCGATACACTGGATAGCGCTGCCAGATATACGATCATATTCCAGCCTGTGTGCTGCCATACACCAGAGAGCACGTAGATATGAGGAAACATGCTCGCTGTTCCCATAAAATCTACGCGTGTCCCGCCTAACGCTTCGATGATGTTGTTGATTAGTCCGTTTGACCTGTTTAGAAACAGAATCACCATTGAGCACAACACCACGGTGGATATAAAATGTGGCGCATATGTGATAGTTTGGACCGCTTTTTTTAAACGATTGTTGCGGATTTCATTTACGATCAGTGCACAGAAAATTGGAATTGGAAACAGTGCAAGCGAATACAGTGTGATCGTTATTGTATTGTGCACCATTGGCAAGAAGTTTGGATACGTCAAGAATCTCTGGAAATGCTTTAGCCCTACCCATGCGCTTCCCCATATTCCCTTCGTTGCCCTGAAATTCTTAAACGCGATCTGCAATCCATAGATCGGACCGTATCCAAAAATACATACATGTACGATGGCCGGAAGCAACAACAAAAACAATGGTACTTGCTCATGCAAATGGTATTTCTTCTTTACGATTTTACTCATCAGTATACACCTTCCACGGTTTTACACGCCCCAATCCATAGGCTGCGGCACCATACAAAGCCGCAGTGGCTGGCTGGTGGGCAGCGACCACTTTCACGCCGGGTAACGACGCAGAAAGCGATTTTTCAAACAGCGGCAAAGCATGACTAACCTGGCCACCCACGACCAGAAGCGCTACTCTATGCCGTTTAAGGCGCGGTCGTAAATGTTCCCCCAGAATTGTCCCCATTTCGTCGAATAATCGTAGGGATACTGTATCCTTTTCTTTCGCCATTTGTTTGGCGCTTTTGTTTTCACCAGTAATCCGTGCGTAGCACAGGGACAGTCCCCTGCCAGAGCATATATTATCAAGCGTATCATCACCATAATTGTCCATGGCAGGCACATCATATGGACGTCCATTTTCATTGGTAAGTACGCGCCCCCCCTGCATTACCGAATAGCCAAGTCCGGTACCCAATGTGATTGCTGCAAAGGTTTCATATCCCATGGCAGCACCAGTAAAATATTCACCTAATAAAAACGCATTGGCGTCCGAGAGAAATACAACTGGGGTGTCATTATTAACCCCTACGCTTTTTCGAAGCACCGGGCGAAGAGGTACGGCATATATGCTGCCGTACTTCACTTTCATTTTCGCCTCCCCTCGTCGATAGTCAAACGGTCCTGGAGTGGATATGGATATTGCCGTAACTTTTCGCCCATCGCACAATCGTTTCAGCAGCCCTCCGATTGTGGTGAGGATATTCTCCTTGTCTCTCTTCGAATTTATGCTTGTGGTTACATATTCTGTCATCGGCATGACATGCTGGTCAAACAGGCAGCCCTTTAGAAAAGAACCACCCATATCCATCACTGCGATCAGGCTGTTCATTATTTAAATCCAGCCTTTCTCAGGAGTCGCGCGTATCGTACCAATTCGTGTGGCTTGAGCATAAATAGTCTGCCGGATTGACCACCACCGTTGCGTACGTACTGCATGGCTTCCATAATGCCTTGCATTCCAAACTTGCGTGTGCTTTCAAACATTCCGGACTTTGCGCTCTCCATCCATCCCATGTACGTGGGACTAACGCCAAAAAATGGTGTGTCATAGCACATTACAATCCAATCATTGGCATCAACAGGCGTTTTTTCCTCCCACTCGATTAGGAAACCGAGAGATTGGTTCTGCGCGGCTGAACTGCCAGGGAACCATTTGCGCGTCTGCTGATTGATTACCATCATATCGCCAACCTGGTCAACGATGCGCGCAGGCTTGTTCATGTCCACATAGGTTATACAATAATCAAAGCCGGCCCTCTCAATAGCCTCAAACTGTGGTTTGCCTGTTCCGTATTTGTAGTAAGGATCACAATCTTGGAAAGGATAATAGCCGATAGGTATCATGCGCTGACCTACATTGTCGGCAATTTCCTTTTGAGCACGTTTCAAAATATCAATAAGCAACTCCGGCGAGATGAAGTCCTTGCTTTCGGTAACAACTGAGATGCCACCGCTGGAAATCATAGGCTCCAATTGTGGGAAAACTCCTCCCAGCTTCCTTGGAATATACAGCTGCTCCAGCAACTCCGGTGCGTATTTGTACCACACAGATGGGAACGCAATGCCTGCGCGCATACCCTCAATGCCCATTAAGTCGATCAAGCGTGGCAATACGGGTAAGTGACCCAAATCAGCAGCATAAAACAAGAAACACACGGGAATAGCACGCTCTTTGATTTTCTGAAGTAGGAACTCATCGGAATATTCATCTTCCCAGGGTGCTTTCGCATCCACCAACCAATCAATGGGCAGCGGATGTTTGGATTGTAGCGTAAAACCCAACCGAGGATTTACACCGATCAAATTCATAACCATTCCAAATTTAGAGAGTTCCGTACATACATCGTCCGTCATTGGAACTACCATCTGGTTTCCGATTATGACGTCGTTGCCAGTATGGCGGGAATACTCGACAACGGTAGGGATAAAAGCCTTCCATTCAATGGATTCATACATACACAAAATTTTTTCGCGGCAGTACATGGCTGTCCAGCGGGTAAGACCGCTTGGGTTGCTGAAACCCACGCCCTTGCAATGATTAATCCAACGCTTGGCGATGCGTTCAGTTACAGTGCCATACGTATCATTCCCTCGAAGCGTATCGATTATAGTACAGGGTAAATCTCCAACATCTGGCATGCAGTACAGTGCCCCGACCTCACAAACGCCCAGTGTCTGATACTTCTTAGCGTTCCATTCCTTCTGTGTGACGCCCAGAGCACGACTAAATAGCACATCCGGATAACAAAATGGCGCCAGAGACATTTCAGTATCATTGGGAAGGATTACCGCACGATCGGGGATATCCAGCTCGAAATATGCGAACACATCTTTATAAAAGCCAGCAAGATCACCCTCATTGTAACAACAGATTACGTCGCCGCCAAAGGCCAAAACCTCGCGTCGAAATTGATAACCCGGAAGGGAAGTCAATGCGCAATATACGATTTTATCATAGAAATTAGCCAAATATAGAAATAGTTGTATGTGCATGTTGCCATTCAATGGAAGCATTTCACCGCCGTGGCTAGCAGGCGTTGTGCAGATATAATTCTCAAAATCTACACCCGCTTGTTCAGCGACCCAGCTCAGAGTTGGTATAACAGCACTCCGCGCATGCACACCCTCATCGCTAAAGAATAGAAGCATAGTGTTCATGATACAACCTCCGTTCATGTTATATTATTCTTTCTTTAACAGTGTTTTATGCACAGTAACCGTGCCTACACCTTTGTTAATGAGACGATATCCACCTAATGATGCGGGTACTACAATAATTTCCAAGAAATTCATGGTAAATCGTTTGGTTGGATCAGCAATGCTTTCCACACATACGCATTCACCGTCCACAAGCGCTAATACGTGGAATGCTCCGTCTGTGTTGTCTTTGATTTCTTTCTCAAAGATCAAGTTTCGTAAGGAGAAATATAGTAGTTCATGTTCACCTACGATTTTTTCTAAGTAGCCTTCACCCTCACGGATGACACCACCATGATTTACTAAGTTTTCTTGAACCCAATTTGCGGTTCGCTCACCACGAATAACATCACCTCCCATCTTTAGGTGAATCGGTCTTGACTTTCCAGTTTGAGGATCAATGCGCTGATAGTCATAGAGCTTGTATGTATAACTACCCATGGTGAGACTGCCAATTTCCAAGATAACTTGATTTCTGCCCGAAGCATGTACCGTACCGGCAGGAATCAAAACCTGCATGCCGGGAACAGAGGTCAGAGAATGAATGTAGCGTTGATAATCAATTTTTTCACCTGTGTGCTCCACACGACGGGCTTCACGAAAAAACTGTTTGCAGCTATCTTCCTCCTGAAATCCAAGAAATGTTTTTGCACCCTGTGATGCGACGCAGATATAATAGCTTTCATCCTGTCTTCCTAACTCGCCGTGCTTCTTCATCACGTATTCTGCATCAGGGTGGCATTGAATCGACATGTTACCAGAAGAGTGGTAGGTATCATCATAATTGAAACGAACCGGGAAATATCCGCCAAATTTTTCAAACGCGTGTCTTCCTAACAAACTTTCGCCCATGACTTGCACAAAAGTGAAAAAAGGTGCTTCTAATTCCATATTCCGCCAGCGAGCGACAATTGAAACTTCCATGGGAATCAAATCAAATATCCAAGCGCAGTTGCGCATATTCTTGGGCAAATGGCGCAAACGATGCATGAAAAATCCACCCCACACACCTTCTAAATATACTGGGCGACAGCGAAATGGCCTAGAATTTAGTTCGCAAAACAAATCTAACAAAGAGGAATAGGGAATTATCCACATGTTCTCCGGATTGTCTGCACTGATATAGTAGTCAAGCTTCTTTTCCTTGATCAGCTTCCAACGCAAATCTATGGCGATTTCAAAGTCTACATAATAGTTTCGACGCATACCAAGCGCATAGCTTAACGGTTCGTTGGCCCCCAGGTTCCTGAAATAGCCCTGCTTATATTTTAGTACCGCTGATCGGGGTGTAATGTCCATCCATACGCGCGCATCATATATAGTCACAAGCTCCTCACACAGAGCACCACGACCATAGACGATTATAGGAATAGAACTCGTTTCAATTTTACACTTTAGTGTGTTTACAAGATTCGCATCATGGAGCCCCGTATATCCATCCAAATAGCGTACACCATAGAGCAGTACTGGATCTGCTCCCCGGTTCTCTGGAAGATAGGGCTTGAGAATCGCGGAGATTTCTTCGGGGGATTTGAGTAATGAGGAAGCATCTATAAATTTTAGCGAACGTCCAGACACTTTCTGTAGCATGCAATTAATCAATATATCAAAAGGTGCGCCGGGAAAACCATCAATGCCGATTCTCATAGCGCCTTTCTCTATCAGCCCAACCAATCGTCCGGCTGTTGCAATTACGCCTTCGCTAATCTGGTTAACAAAGTCCGATGGGAGTTCTACAGGGTTTATTGCGTCTGGGTCCACATACGGAAATGGGTGGAACATAAAGCTCATCGTATTATCTCCCTTGTAGTTTTCGAGTGTCCTAAGTGTCCTGGTTGTCTGCTCGCGTATAATATCTCATAAATGAAATTAATTGTCAATATAGAAATTAAAATTATGGCAAAAGTTGTCATCTTTGTGTTCGTAGTCTGTTTACTTGTTGCTTAGTACAGTTTCCGAACAATCGGTGTTTAGATAGGTTCAGAAACGTTTATGTGAATTGAAAACCTTTTTAATTTTCAAAGCATTCCAGAGGCTGTTCAATATCTTCGATATCCGCTCTATAAGTACGTGCATATTATACATATACCGTGTATTTGATTGACATGCATCTACGATATGTTATGATATTATTTATCTAAGAGAAGTGAGGTCTAATAGATACTCATGTATCAGCAAACAAGTGGAGGCAAAATATTTCGATGTACAATTATGGGAAATGCTATTTGGATATAACAGCGAGGTTCAAGGATTTATCGCCTAGTGGCAAACGAGTTGCGTCATTCATCCTAGAGCATCCTGAAAAGGTCTTGAAAATGAGTTTGGGTGACATTGCAAAAAGTTGCAATACCTCCATTTCTTCCGTGGTACGTCTGTGTAAAACATTGGGTTATTATGGATTCAAGGAATTATGTCGGATATTGGCGGCTGACTTGGCGTTGATTAATAACGAGACACCATATCGAAATATTCGTCCAGGTGATTCGCCTGTCAGTGTATTTCGCAATACTTGTCTAAGCAGTATTCAGGCAATTGAAAATACAATGACGATGCAGGAAGAGGAACAGATTACACGCGCCGTAGATATGATGTGTAGCGCAAATAGAATAGATTTTTATGGAATCGGCACGTCGGGTCTTGTGGCATTGGATGCGCATAACAAATTTCTACGCATGGGAAAACTTGGCATGGCAAATGCTGACTTTCATATGCAATTATTGGCAGCAATCAGCTTGCAACGCGGGGATGTAGCGGTATTGATTTCCTATTCCGGCGAGACCAATGATATGATTAGTCTAATGAAACTGATTCGGGATACCGGCTGCGGTATTATCACAATTACATCCTATGGAGATAACAGTCTGAATAAACAAGCAGATGTTCGACTGTATACACTATCTACTGAGGCAATCTATATTCGTAGTGGTGCTATGAGTTCTCGTATTTCGCAAATGACAATTATTGACGCGCTATACACAGGCGTATGTTCTAGAATGTACAACGATGTCCGAATCAATCTTGATAAGAGTCAGCAAGCTATCAATGAAGTTTTTCGATAGACAGTATGATGGTAAAAAGAACTGAAGGAGGTACCGGTACAGGCGCGCTGGGCAGGGGGCCTGCCGGCCGGCTATGATGAATACAGGGCGTCGGAGGAAGCCCAGGCGGGTGTTTTGTTCGCCGCGTCCAGCCCCGTGAAGGACTTCAGGCTGCTGGCGATTGCCCTAATGGATGCGGACAGTGACGGCAGACCCGTCTTCCGGACAGAAGAGGTTTATTGCCAGGATGTCCTGACGCCGGAGCGGCCCCTGGTGGCCTACCTGGATTTCTTCGGCGATCTGCCCAGCAACGGCATCTCCTTTGTGGATGAGCAAGGCGACACAAGGTGTTTTGCCGTGGCGATCAGCGGCAGGGACGGCTCCCTGCAGCTGATCGAGTTCGGGCATTAAGCCTGAAACGCCGGGAATTGCCCCTGCCTTTTCGGATAGTTTGACAGCACAGGCAAAAACTTTCCCCATCCTTCCGGGGAGGCAAGGGTCTTGCCAAAATTGAATCCTGTGATATATTGAAAATATAGAATCGAATCCTTTGATACGCGACTCCAGGGGAGGAAGTCCATATGCCCGGTCATCCAGCGCACTCCTTCCAGGAACCCGGCAAACAACAAGGCTTACTGGTGAAAAGCTTTTCTTCTTTCCGGCAGGAACTCCGGCCCGAACGGATAAAGTATATGCTGATCTTCTCCCTGGCGCCCATTTTCCCCGGCATGAAGAACAGCCTGATCGCGGACGCCTGCCCACTGTTTGGGCTGGACAGCGTTTTTTTGATGGGCATCGCCTTCTCCCTGGGCATCGGGCTGCTGTTCGCTTTTGCCAGCATTGGCTCCCTGGCCCGGTATGCCCGGTGGGCGGCGGCGTTGATGGCAGGCGCCTTTATACTGTGGATGATGATGCCCATCAGCTCCCTGGCCACCTGGACAGGGATTATTTTTTCCTTCCTGCTGGGCGGCTGCTCAGGTTTTCAGCTCTTCGGCTTTTCAAGCGCGCTGCGGGATGCCGAGCGCCTGGCGGGCATCGCCGTCACCTCCCTGTTTTGTCTGCTGTTCCAGGTGTTCAGCAGCCTGGTTCCGCTGGAGGGCAAAAGCGGCATGGTCTTTGTGGCCCTGCAGGTGCTGGTGAGCGCCCGGTGCCTGATGTCGTATCAGAACGGGGATTTTGCCCATTTGGAAAACAAAGCCATCCATGGCTATGGTCAACAGCTCGCGCCCGTTTTGTTCTTCTTTTTCGCCCACCGGGCGATTGTGTTTTTCTACAGCTATCTGCCCGTTTCCTCCCTGCAGCTCGTCAGCGGCCTTTCCGGGCTGGCGGCGTTTGCGCTCTGCCTGACCATCTATGTGACCACGAAGTTCAACATCTGGCACATGTGCAACATGTTCTTCGCCGGAATGACCCTTGCCTTTGTCCTGCGCCTGCTGCTGCCAGGAAATCGTGAGAACCTGGCCGCCAGCATGACGGAAGGCTTTTCTCATATGGGCTTCATCGCCTCCTATTACCTGCTGGGGTGTGTGCTGGGCAAGTTCTCGAATATGAGGCTGTTCAAGCGGGTGCTGATCACCGTGTTCAATGCCTCCCTGCTGCTGCACATCATCCCT
>Ga0255346_1005175_pt1 | contig 13678 bp, 12 predicted proteins | sample wastewater_treat_FD_194410 | JGI IMG/M metagenome (GOLD analysis project Ga0255346, IMG submission 194410) | Wastewater microbial communities from Lulu Island WWTP, Vancouver, Canada - plant22 | ecosystem: Engineered > WWTP > Wastewater > Unclassified | place: Canada: Vancouver, British Columbia... | reverse complement strand
TTAGAAGGCACCGTGTTTGAGCACTGCAGTTTTTCCATAGGCACTGCACGTGGGAATATGTCTGCAATTTGGACCATCCTGAGGAGAAATAACTATCTGGAAAAATCTTATAAGAAAAAATGCTCCTCCCTGTGGTCCATTATACACTATATGATTATGGCCATTGTGAATAAAATTTTCAGATTCACTCCTGGCAAAAGCCTGTCCTTGATAGGCAAAAGGTATAGTGATAATCAAGAGCAAAGATAAAAATATTCCTGGTTTCATATATCTATTTTTGAATTAAAGTTTTTAAGAGTCAAATATTTTATGGTAATTTTTCAAAAGAACGGGAATTTAGATAGCCTATACTTAGGAGTTGTGTTTTTTTATCCACTCTTCAATGGTTTTTCTTAATTCTGCTGGTTTTTCTGTTGGGATCCAATGGAAGGAGTCAATTATTGTAACATCAGAATTTTTATATTTTGATAATATTTTTTTTACGTCCAAGGATTCACCAAAAAGTCTACCGGAGGAAAATATAAAAAGTTTTGGAATTGAATCAATCTTCTCTGGAAATGGTTTGAGCAATTCCCTGAGACTTTGAAAGTATGCATAAAGAGGGATATAGCATAAGTCATGTATGGGATTACCATATATCTTTTTAAGAGCCTCAGGATCTCCATGCTTTTTTATGATCTCTCTACCTTTTAGATCCATTTCTCTTAGGGATAATAATGGTATTTTTCTTCTGAATAATCCTATGGAGTTTGCTGTTTTTATTACTTTGAGTATTATTGTTAGAATGAACTTATTATTTTTAAGTATGCCCAAAAAACCACCTATAGACTCGGAAAATATTGGTTCAAGAAAAATAAGGCCTCTACACTTTTGGGGATATAAGATCCCAAAATTTGCAGCAATATTTGCTCCAAGGCAATGACCTACAATAATAGCATCTTTGTAGCCTTCCTGGGAAAGAATTTCAATAATATCGCTGCACCATTTTTCCATAGATATATCCCCTCTGTAAGATGATAAGCCGTGTCCTCTTAGATCAATTGTTATGATATCCCACTTTCTGGTAAGAGAAGTAAATTCAACAAATTCAGACCAGCGGCTCATATTACTTGCCAGTCCATGAAGAAAAACTATTACACCACAGGAGGCCTTGCTTTTTTCAATAGAATAGCAAATGGAAAGATTAGTTTCTGCCTTATAAAATTTTTTTTCCATATTTTTGTCCCCTTTAGCAGAAATTACCTTTTTGGACCTGGGGGATAGGGCATTGGTTTTTTCTTTTTATCTTTTTTGTCTTTTTTTTGGGAGTTATCCTTTTCATAGAGATTTGATACCTTTTTAAAGAGTTCCTCTCTTTGTATTTCTCCGCAGAGGTATTGTGCTATAAAAATTTTTACATCCTCTGGGAATGCATTCCAGAATTGCTTCTTCCATTCAAGTCCTGAGCTTAACTCACCTTCAATAAAGTGTCCAACCATTGTCATCACAATATCTTTTGGAAGGTTTGCTGCAATGGGTTGTCTTTTTTCAGGAACCATGTGGTTAATGATAGCGTTTAACTCATCCTGTGATATATCTGGATTGTGTTGAATTGCCAGTTGAGCAACAAGCTCGCGCGCCATTTTTTTTATATTGAGATTTGCCATGCCCAGTTGCTCTTGAATGCTTTCAGACATTGCCTTTGCCATTGCTTGTGTATCAATGTTGAGACTCATCCCCTTAAAGCGGTTTTTTCTGCTTTCTAAAAGTTTATATAACTCTTCAATCTCCTCCATGGAAGCAGATTCAAGAAAATTTTTTAGAAGTGTATTTATTAACTCTGATTCTTTATTTCTCACAATTATCTCTTTTTTAAATAAAATTTTAATATAAAAGTAATAGAATATCTCGTCGATAATGTTTTTTATTTAAAAAAAGCATATATGGGATGTTAATTTTATTGACTTTCCTTAAAAAATACTCCTTATTAAGGTTAATATATATTGATTAGTTTTAAATTTTGTAAATAAAATTACAGATAGGTTTTATGTTCAGCTTTAAAAATTTGATAAAGGCTTTTCTTCAGGAAGATGCCAGAACTGTTCATCCTGATACCTTTGAAGAGGAGCTTGATTTTCAGTGTGGCAGGGTTATTAACTTTGCCTCTCTAATTACCTTGTCATGGCTTACTTATATACCAATAGATATGCAACTGCATCCAGATAAGCCATTGATAGTTGTTTTGCGAATGGGTTTTCCTGTTTTTGGTTTAATTTTATTTATCTCAAAATTTTTTATAACATTGCCAAAGAGAAATTTGATATTTCTTACTATTTATGGCGCATATATGGCTATATCCAATGCCATTCTCACTGGCGTTACAAAGATGGATCCAGCATATATTGGTGGATTTCTTTTTATTCTCACGTTGCTTGCTCTTGGCCCTATTAAAAAGCGATGGGCACAGGGTATTTTTATAACATCTGTAATTATTTTTGCTATAACAACTTATCTAAGCGGTGTAAGAGAGATAAAAGGTCATAATTTTTATAGCCTCAATGATCTCTTTTGTGTATCCTTTATTGTCATCTGCTTTATTGAAATTTTAAATGGAATTAGATATAAAAGCTGGTCAAAGGCAAGGCAGGTAGAGATAGGAGAAGAGATAATAAAGCTGCAAAAGCAGTATAGTGAAATTCTTGAACAGACAGTGAAAGAGAGAACAGTAGAACTGGAAAGAGAAAGAAATAACCTCAAAGAAAAAAATGAATCAATGGAAAGAGATCTTCAGATGGCAAAGCTCATTCATGGACAATTGATGCCATCTAAAACTCCAGGTGATTTTATTCATTCATTTTATAAGCCCATGGATATGGTAGGAGGAGATTTCTATGATTTTATACATTTTAGAGATCCAGATAAACTCGGAATATTTATAAGCGATGTATCAGGACATGGCCTTGCAGCTGCCTTTATCACCTCAATGGTTAAGACCATAATTTTGCAGTCAGGTGAAAAAAAGCTAAATCCTGCGGATCTCCTTTCGTTTATAAACGAAATACTTTATAATCAGGTGGGTGGTAATTTTGTAACAGCCTTTTATGGTATATATGACAAAAAAACAAGAATGCTGACCTTTGCAAATGCAGGTCACAATCCACCTTATGTAATTTCTCCTGATGATAAAGTTGAATATCTCAATGGTCACAAAACAGTTCCTCTTGCAATTATGGACAATGATTCTCTAAAAAAGCGAGGCAAAATTTTCAAAAATTCAGAAATCATCCTAAAACCCAATAGCAAATTGCTTTTATATACAGATGGTTTTATAGAATGTCAGCCCTTTAATAATCATGAACTTTCATTTGAAGAAAAAGTGAGAGAGATTATTGATAAAATTAAGCACGAAAAGCCTGATGCTTTTATTCAAAATATTTATAAGAACCTTACTGAATTCCGCGGATGTGAATCTTTTGAAGATGATGTCTGCCTTATATGCATGGATATCTTGTAAGATCTATTAGCCAGTATAATCTTCCTTCAGAAATTTTATATTCATAGTATAAGATCTTCTGTTATCCTATTCCTTAAGAGTGTATAGAAATCCAATTATTCTCTGCTTGCTCTCTGTATAATAATTTTGTTTTTAATAAAAAACATCATGCATAAAAGAGAACAATGTTATTTATTACTTGACATTTTGTCTAAGAAAATGTAGCTTAAATCAAGTGTTGCATTAACTTTTAAAAAATTTTCTATAGAACTTCATCAAAAAAATCAAAAAAAGAGGGGAGCTTATGTCAACAATCGATTATTTTAACCTGCCATGGAAAGAGCAGTGGGCATGGGAGAGAATGCAGTTGCCAACTGTAACTCAAAAGTATGTCGAGAATTCAAAAATATATGCCAATAAACCTTTACAGCTCTTTAATCCAAATCTCTACAATGGCGATAGTAATGGGAAAATGACATGGGGGGAGGTTTATGATAGGGTAGAAAATTATGCCTGCGGTCTTATGAGTCTTGGGCTTGAGAAACAGGATATGGCTGGGATTATGTCTGCCAGTGGTCCATACTGGACTCATGCTGATATGGCCTTAGCGTGTGCAAATGGAGTTAGCGTTGCCATATATCCAACTCTTTCTTTTAAAGAGGTTTCTTATATAATTAACGATTCAGGGAGCAAATTTATCTTTTTGAGAGGTGAACATATACTTAAGATGATTCTGGAGGGCTTTGATCAACTGCCTACATTGAAAAAAATAATAGTAATGGATAGGGAGTTTAAAAGCTCAGATGAAAGAGTCATAAGCATGAGAGATCTTGAGAATATTGGTATTGAGTGGAAAAAGGATAGCAAAAATTATGATGCTTATATTGCAAGAAGAGATGGTGTAGTTCTTGATGATATATATACAATTTTGTATACATCGGGAACAACAGGTCAGGGCAAAGGGGTTGTTTTAACTCACCATAATGCCTCCTCAAGAATGTATGGGGTAAATGAATTTTTCACCTATTGCGGTATGCCTTTTAAAAGTGAATATACCACTTTGTGCTTTTTGCCTCTTGCCCATATATTTGACAGGGGATCTTGCCAGCTTGCTGCTATATTTAATGGCTGCACAATAGCTTATGCAGATTCACCAGGAACTCTCCTTGATGACATGCAGAAATACAATCCTCACTGGATTAACTGTGTGCCACGTCTTTATGAAAAGATATACATCCAATTACAGCAAAAAATGGGAGAAAGTGGCCTTAAGCGCAAGCTCTTTGACTGGGCTTTAAAGGTTGGGGAAGAGGTTTTTATGCAGAGGTATGATCCTGAGACTGGAACATATAACATGGGCCATGATTTTGACATCACAGGGAACTTGCCCCTCGGCCTTAAGATTAAATATAAGATAGCAGATAAGCTCTTTGCAAAGGTTCGAGCTCTTTTTGGAAAGAACTTCAAACACTCTTTCTCTGCAAGTGCCGCAATTTCTCCTGAATTGCTAAAATTCTTCTATATAATTGGCATAAGAGTAAGTGAAGGTTATGGATCAACGGAAAGCTTCAATGCCTGTGCAAATACTCCTCTTATTGCATGTAAACCTGGTTATGTGGGCCTTGCCTCCAATGGTAGCAGGCTGAGGATATCTGAGATTGGAGAGCTTGAAATAAGTGGAGCTGGCGTATTTAAGAGATACTGGAATAAGCCAAAGGAAACAGCAGAGTCCTTTACTCCAGATGGTTGGTTTAAGACTGGTGATAAGGTTGAGGTTGACCAATTTGGCTACTATAAAATAGTTGATCGTATAAAAGCTATTATATGTCTTGCCACTGGTAAAAATGTAGCCCCTGCAAAAATTGAAGGACTCTTTTCTACAAGTCCATATATTGAGCAGATCTTTGTAATAGGAGATGAACGCCCCTTTATATCTGCTCTTATAGTTCCAAGTCTTACCTTCTTTAAAGAAAAATTCGATAAGGAGGGCATTAAATATGATAAGAGTCAGGTGGTAATTGATAACTCCTCTGGTGTGCCTATAGTTGTTAAGGTTGGACCTGATTTCATTGAACAGGGTAATATCAGGCAGCTTATTGCAGAAGAGGTTGCAAGGGCAAACAAAGAGCTTGAGGAATTTGAAGTTATTAAACAGTATACAATTCTTTCTGAGAGATTTACAGAGCAAAATGGTATGCTTACTCCAACTCAGAAGACAAAGAAGAGAGTTGTTCTTGAGGTATATGCAAAAGAGATTGAAGCGATGTATAGCAAAAAAGCTTAGGTTTTTAAAACTTTTATCATCCCTAAATAATGCCCCTAAATCAGGGGCTTTTTTTTTGTTGGGTCTGAATTGAATTAATTCAGACCCAAAATGTTACATCTCAATGGTATTTACAAAAACAAAGTCCTCTGCCTCAAGAGCAGGCCATTCCTCTGCAAAGAGTGAGTCCATCATGCCAAAGAATTGAGGGAACTCCTCCATAAGGTAAAACCTTGAGGCAAGAATTCTGCTGTGATAAAAGGCAGCATCATTATTATCTGTAAGAAGAGATTTTAAATCCTCTCCTTTTTTATCTCCAGCAAGAGCTCTGAACTTAGGTAAAGCTATGGCAAGATTCCATACATGCATCCATGCCATGGAGAGCATATAAAGGCATTTGCGGAAGTTTGTTGCTCCTGACAAAATCTCTTTAAACCTGAAGGAGGCTACCATTGACTTCATCTTTTCAACATATTCATCAAGACGCTCAAGTCCCTTTTCCAGAGGTGCAATATACTTATTATCAACCCCAGTTTCTTTTGCAAGGGCTATAGACTCATTTACATTTTTCTTGAAGATATTGTAGTTGTATTGCCCTGGATTTAAAAGGAGCTTCCTTAAGACAAGGTCTATTCCTTGAATTCCATTTGCTCCTTCAAAAATACACAGTATTTTTGAATTGCGCATCATCTGCTCTATTGGATAATCCATGCAGTAACCATATCCCCCAAAGATCTGCATAGCCTCTGATGTAATGAGGACATTGCGATCGCTGCATCCAGCCTTAAGAACAGGAACCATAAAATCAATTAAAGCCTTGGCTTCCTTTCTTTGTTCTTCTGTGCCTACATTTTCAATGTCCATATTATAAAACATCTTGTATATAAGCATCCTCTGAGCATCAACATAGCTCTTCATCCAGAGGAGAGATCTCTGGACATCTGGATGTTGCACAATTGGAACCATAGGAGCTGATGGATTATTCATGTCTTTTATAGCACTGCCCTGCAATCTTGCCTTCGCATAAGAGGCTGCATGGAGATATGCCGCAGAGGATACACCTTGAGCTTGAATTGCTGTTCCCATTCTGAACTCATTCATCATGTGGAACATTATCTTCATGCCCTCACGTTCCTTTCCAAGGAGATAGCCAACACACTCTCCGTTTTCTCCAAAGCTCATGGAGCATGTAACGCAGGCTTTTATTCCCATTTTGTGCTCAATCCCTGTGCATTTTACATCGTTTCTTTTTATTATTTTGCCTTCTGAATCAACAAGGTATTTTGGCACAATGAAGATAGAAATTCCCTTTGTTCCTTCTGGATCACCCTCAATTCTTGCAAGCACAGGATGAATTATATTTGAATAATAGTCATTCTCTCCTGCAGAGATGAATATCTTCTGGCCTGTGATGCGATATGTGCCATCTGGCTGCTTTACTGCCTTAGTTGAGAGTCTGCCAACGTCGCTACCAGCATGGGGCTCAGTCAGACACATAGTGCCTCCCCATTCGCCTTTCATCATCTTTGGTATAAAGGTCTTTTTTTGCTCTTCTGTGCCAAATCTTGCTATGAGCATCATTGAACCATGAGCCAATGCCCCCCACATGAGCAATGGTTGATGAGCTGCACTTATAAATTCTATATATGCTGCACCAAGGCTCTGGGGCATGCCTGTTCCACCTATAGAAGGGGATTCATACATTCCTATAAGCTCAGCATCATAGTAGGCTTTAAGTGGTTTTCTTACTCCCTCAGGGACAGTAACCTCACCAGTTGCAGGATCCCATTTGCATCCGTCTTTGTCTGCTGCGGCAAAATAAGGGAGGCATTCTTTAACTGCAATATCCTCTATGAGGTTTAAAGTCGCCTCAAAGGTATCGTGATCAAAAGAAGAAAATAGCTCAAAATTTATAAGAGAATCTATGTTGAGAACTTCAAATAAAATATAGCGAAGGTCTCTTGTATCAACAATAGGATTATTCATAACAGCTCATTCCTTTACTGGAAATATTTGCTTATCTTTTTGATTTGCTCTTCTGCTTCTTTAGCCATTCCTTCTATAACCTCTTTGCAGCTTTTGATATCGTAAACCCTTCCAATTGACTGTCCCATCATCATAGGTGCAACATCAACATCACCTGTTGTCCATGCTACCTTGCATCTTTCTCCTGTGATAAGTGGTGCAAGTTCAGTGAGAGATGCACCTCTCTTTTCTGCCTCAAGGATTTCTTCTACAATTTTATTTTTTATAGCACGTCCTTGTAGATTGATAGATTTGCATATAAGAGTTGTTTCGTATTCCTGTCTTTTTACAATCTCTTGCTTGATATTGTCATGAATCTGGCATTCGTGAGTTGCCATGAATCTTGTGGCCATCATAACTCCCTCTGCACCGAGGGCAAGAGCTGCAGCCATTGATTTGCCATCTGCAATTCCTCCAACTGCAACTACTGGGATTTTAACCTTCTCTGCTATTTTAGGAGTGAGAACCATTGTTGTAACGTCATCTTTGAGTGGGTGGCCTCCCTCTTCTATGCCTGCTGCATAAATTCCATCATAGCCAACATCCTCAGCGTGTTGAGCATGCTTAAGAGCTCCAACCTTGTGAAACATCTTTACTCCAGCCTTTTTGAGCATATCTATATACTGCATTCCAAGTTTATCTATTGGAGTTCCAGAGACCTCAATACCTGCCACACCTTCTTCTGCGCATATTTCAAGATTTCGTCTGTGGTCATCCATTGTTATATGGAAAGATGGGAGTATTGTGATGCCAACCATGAAAGGCTTATTTGTAAGCTTTTTTGTTTCTCTTATTGCATTGCGGAGTTCATCGCCACTTTTATAATTTCCAGCTGTAAGATTGCCCATACCTCCGGCATTTGAAATTGCAGCTGCAAGCTTTGGCTCTCCCACAAGATACATAGCCCCACATATTATTGGGTATTCAATTCCAAACATCTCTGTAATTCTTGTTTTCATGTTTTTACCTCTTTATTTTATTTTTTCTGCAAAATTATGCAGTAAAATTCTTTTTTATTCCAGCCTTTATAAGTGCCACATCGATTACATCTTTTCCCATGTTATACATTATATTTATTATCTCTTTTTTGGATAGATCCTTATAAATACCAGCAGATATTAATGAGGCAAGTCCATGGGTAAACATCCCCATTCGGATTAAAATCTCTCTTCTATTCTTTGCAGGTAGCAGTGAAAGCAATTCGTCCTTATCAAGCTCAGCATAAAGGATATCGGCAAACTCTTCAAGCAATTGCTTTGCCTCAGGGCTTTCAAGAATCAGTGCTTTAAAAAGCTCTTTGTTTTCTTGGGCAAACATTACAAGACCTGTTCCCATATTTAAAAAGATACTTCGTGTGTATGGCCTTTTGGTATATTCAAGTGCAAGGTGCTCTGCCCTGAGCAAAACCTCTCTTTTTAATTCATCCATTGATTTAAAATAAGAGTATACAGGCGCAGTGGAAGAGCCGAGCTTTTCTGCAATTCTACGGGCTGTAAAATCCTTAAAGCCGCTTTCCTTTACAAGAGAAAAGGCTGCCTGTATTACATCCTCACTGGAAAATATTGTCTTTGGAGCCATCTTTACCAAAAATTAAAAATCAAATGTTATATAACAATTGTTTTTTAAAAATAAAAAATGTCCAGTCTTTTTTTAAAAAAGACTGGATTTTATAGATTGTTGCTAACTTCATAAAAAATAGTTGATTTTAGCATTTATATCTGCCATAAAAAAAGCATATAAGCGTAATTATTTAAATGAAATATTTTGGCTACTTAAGCTAAAGGAAGTATATTTGCAATACTTCGTCTATCATCCCCAGATGGGATATAAAGCGAAATAGTGCGGAAATAATTAAGTTATATGAAACGACGTGCCTGACTTTTTTTTAATATCACGTTATCGTTCGCGTGAAAAATAAAACTAATTTTGGAGAAACCAATGAAAAAATTACTCATTATTATAACCATGATTTCACTAAGCTTTATATTTAGTAATAAAGGTAATACAGAACAAATATTAAATGAAAAATTGTATTCAACGGCAATACCCGGTCTTTATGTTAGGAAAATGCCATCAACAAAAGCAGAAGCAATTGGATTAATTAAATATAATACCGAGTTAACAGTCTTGGAATATTCTCAAACAGAAGAAACAATCAATGGTGTCAAAGCTCCATGGATTAAAATTAAAAGTGCTGATGAACCCTTTTACGATGGAATCGAAGGCTGGATTTTTGGTGGTTTCACAAGCAAAACTATTCCACTTAAAAACAAAGATCTGATAAATACTGATAAATATGATGTATCAACAACCATTAAATTAATAGATAAAACTTTTCGAGTTTACTTATCTCCATTAATAGGTTATTTGATTTTTCGTGGAGAAAAAAATATTACAGATAAAATGTTCTTTTATATTGATGTCCCTGTTGGTGGAAGAGATAGTGACATTGAAAAGATAGATTATAAATCAAATGCTCTTATATTAACTATAAAGCATAGTAATGAGGATGAAGAAGGTACTATGTTTTATAGTTGTAAAATTCCCAAAGAATCGATATTAGATGGTTATAATGAAAAAGTTGAAGAACCTGAAATAAAATGTGTTTTAATAAAAAAAGAAAAATAATTAATAATTTATATGTCTATACTCATTGTGAAAGCACGTCGCATCATATAACAAAGCTTATGCGCTTCACTCGCTGTCGCTCGTTCGGGCTACGCCAAATCGCGGCGAAGAGACTGCCGCGACTTCGCATAAGCAAAACGTTATATGAAATGTCGCCATTAATTTTAAAAGGAGATTAGTTATAATGGAAATAAAGAGATTAAAAACCAGAGGTGAAATAATGATAGAAAGAGCAGAAAGTCAATTTTGGGCTTATGAAATAGATAATAACGATAGCCAAAAGGATTTAGTTTTATTGGATAATGTCCAATTCATTTATGAATTATCCTTGGCAGAATTGGAATTAAAGGCGTTGGGTATTGATTTTGATGTAACGAATGGATTAAGAGAATTTAAGATATTAAATAAATCAGATGAGCAAAGAGAATTAATAAAGAGTAAGGGGTCATATTACAAAACTGTTGATGGTCAAATTACAAATTATTTTCAAATCATTCAGAAAAATCAGACTCGTTCTGTAAATCAATATTTAACTCACTGGATATACCCATATAAAGGCAAATTTCACCCACAAATGATTAGAGCATTGTTAAATATTATTGGACTGAAGGAAGGAAGTATTGTTTTTGAGCCTTTTTCTGGGAGTGGCACAACCGCACTTGAAGCACAACTATTAGGTATAAATTTCATAGGAATAGATATTTCCCCACTTTGTGTTATGCAAGGTAAGGTTAAAACTGGTTCAATTTATGTTATAGATGAAATAAAAGAATTAAAGAATGAAATTTTAGCCAATATTAAGTCCAATCTATTTCAGACTGAGAACAATTACTATAGTTTAATAGACAAATTATCAAAAGATGAAAGAGTAAAAAACTTTTATATATTAGCGAGATTATTAGCTGTAAGTGATAATTCACGCCGAAATCGTGATTTTATCAATTCTTTTATTAAAAATATTGATTTAATGATATATTCTATAAAAGATTATATTGAAATAAAAGAAAAATTAAATCTAAGATTGGGGGATGTAAAAATTGAAGTCGGAGATTCAAGAAATGTAAGATTACCTGATAATTCAGTGGATGGAATAATTACATCTCCACCTTACTCAATAGCTCTTGATTATATCCAAAACGATATTCACTCACTTAAAGATTTAGGATATGATGTATTAAAAATGAGAAATGATTTTATTGGAGTTAGAGGAAATGGAAAGAGTAGGGTAGAACTTTATAACGAGGATATGAAAAAATCATATAGCGAGATGTATAGAGTGCTTAAACCTAATAAATATGCTGTCATCGTTATTGGGAATGCTACTTATCAAGGTCAAGAAATAAAGACTGTTGAATTTACCACTAAATATATGGAAGATATTGGATTCAAATTGGTCAAAAATATAAACAAAATAATTTTTGGTCTTTATAATGTGATGAAAAAAGAAAATATATTAATTTTTAAGAAGGAGAAATAGATATGGTTGGCAACGAGTACATCAAAAAACTTGAGAATGTTATAAAACAAATGCTTCAACATTGTGGTTAACAAATTCTTTAGCTAATTATGATGAATGGACTATAAAGAATATACAAAATAGACAAAAAGAATTAGCTGATTTAGCAGTTAAAGCATGGAGTATTTATATATGATTGAGAAATATATAAATCAAATAATTCAAGGAGATTGCCTTGAAATAATGAAAAATATTCCTGATAGTTCTGTTGATCTTACATTTGCAGATCCTCCTTTTAATTTAAAAAAAAGATATAATTGCTATAAAGATAGCAAAGAATTTCACGAGTATTTAGAGTGGAGCAAACAGTGGGTTTATGAAATGGTTAGAATTACAAAACCAACTGGTTCAATTTTTATTCATAATATACCCAAATGGCTTACTTATTATGTGAGTTTTTTGAATGAAATAGCATATTTTAAGCATTGGATTGTATGGGATGCTCCTACAGCACCAATGGGCAAAAGTTTACAACCTTCGCATTATGGTATTTTATATTATGCAAAAGACATAAAGAAAAATAAATTTTATGAAATTCGTTATCCACACAAACGATGTAGAAAATGTAACTATCTTCTAAAAGATTATGGCGGGAAAAAGGCGGGGTTACATCCGTTTGGTCCATTAGTTTCTGATGTGTGGACTGATATACATCGTATAAAACATAATAAATATAGAGATGAACATCCCTGCCAGTTACCTATACATCTATTGGAAAGGTTAATCCTGATGAGCACAGATGAAAATGACATTGTGTTGGATCCATTTGTTGGCACTGGAACAACGGTTATTGCTGCGAAAAGATTAGGTCGCAAATTTATCGGTATAGATATTGACGAAAAATATGTAATTTTTACAAAAAATAAGCTCTCAAAAGAAACATCTAGTTCCAAAATCGGTAATGTTTGGGTTAGTTTTTACTTAGATGAAATACTAACTATTAGAAATAGTGACTGGGCAAAATTAGCATCGTATTTTTCGATTCCTGAGAATATTAAAGATATTGATTTTGAAAAAATAAAATTGATTAGACAAGGGGAATTAGTCAAATATGAAAAGAATATGGTTTTGTCACTGTTTGAACAAAAGGCAACTAAGAGAATCGAACAGTAATAAAGACAATAATCATTTTCATAATGCAATTAGAAAATATGGCGAAGATTCTTTTGAAGTAACAATTTAAAAAATAATTTCAATATTTTCTAATTCTGCAATACTCTGGGCATTGCTGATTTGGCTTTCTAATTCCCATTTCTTATTATATAACTGCAAGCCAAAATCTATCATTTCTATCTCAATCTGCAATAATTGCTGAAAAGTTACAGGCACAGTTTCTGTATAACCAACATAATATATTTGCTGTATTCCTTCGATTTGCATTTTCTTAATTAAATTCTGGACGTTTTGCAAATCGTTTTTAGTATCAGAACGTCTGCAATCTACATCAATTTGTAAGCTTTGAGAAAAGAAATGGCCGTTAGCTAAAGTTTCATTGAATTTAGTTGAAACTTCTTTTAGTTTTTGTTCTTTAAAAATAAACAATCTATGAGTTTCTTCATCAACCTCTATTATTTTATCTAAGCTTATGCTTAGATAATCTTTCTGCATATCGCTAAGCAATTCTATATTTACCCCCTGTAGCTCTTCATGAAAACCCAGAAAATAACCGGGTAAAGGTCTTTTAAGTTTTCCATTATTATCTATTTCATAAAACATAAACAACCTCTTGTTTTTATATATTTTCACAGGCGAAGCGGCAACCCATGTGCGAATG
>Ga0255346_1005168_pt1 | contig 13694 bp, 11 predicted proteins | sample wastewater_treat_FD_194410 | JGI IMG/M metagenome (GOLD analysis project Ga0255346, IMG submission 194410) | Wastewater microbial communities from Lulu Island WWTP, Vancouver, Canada - plant22 | ecosystem: Engineered > WWTP > Wastewater > Unclassified | place: Canada: Vancouver, British Columbia... | reverse complement strand
TTATGTTGCAAGATAATATTTTTCATTACTTTATATATACTGAACAAAAATTACATACTTTATTCACTACATTGATTTTATTGGATAAAATACCTGTTACCAACAAAACTCCCATAATTTTAGACCCACTGTTAAGAATAATATAGTATCTTCCACCCTTTTAAGAAAGGGAAGTTTCATCCTGCTCCCTTTTGCCTGTCCACCAATTTTTGTGCCGGAGAGGAAAAGGAAATCCCCCCATCACCATCTTTAAGGGGGAATTTTAACTACTCCCCTCTAAATCCCCCTCGCCCCCTTTAAGAAAGGGGGAATTGGAAGAGGAAATTTATAAAAGGGGAATTAGGGGAGGCCTTTTCAAAGGGGGAGATTTTAATTCCCCTCTTTTAGAGGGAAATATACCCCTTCCTTTGTAAAGGAAGGCCGGGATGGATTTTTCATTCCCCTCTTTTTCGTCATCCCTCCTTTCGTAAAAGAGAGTTGGAGAGGATTTCTAAATCCCCCTTGCCCCCTGAACTTGCGGGTAAGGGATAGTATAAAAGGGGGAAAGAAAAGAGATTAGGGGTGTCTCGTAGAGACAGGGCATTCAATCATCAAAACCCATGTAGTGAGAGACTTTAGTCCCGTGTCCTTTTACAACAACATAAATACAAGCCATTACATCTTGTTATCTAAGTATTTACCTGTTTCTTTATGTTCAAAATCAGACAATATTTGATAAAAAAGATTTACAATTTCTTCTTTTGTCCAGGTTTTATTTTTTTTCATATCTTCAAGACATCTTACGAACATATCAAGTTTAGCAGAATCAAAGTTTGCTTTATTTTTTATTACCCCGATACTCTTAAATCTATCAAGATTTAATATATCATCTGCAGTAAAAAATTCCTCAAACTCTTTTTCACCTGTTGTATCTGAATGAAAAAAATAACAGGGCCATTTCCCTTTTTGGGAAAGTTCATCTACCATTTTTCTCGCCTGTTCTTCACTTTCACAAATATATGTTTGATACCCTATTTGCTCAAGAAATCTTATTGCCAACTCATAAAAAGAGATTAATTTTAATTCATCTGTTAACTTTGGGAAAAAAATATCCCTGTTTTCACCAAATAAGGCACTCATCAAACAAAGTTGGCCAGATTCTTTTTCAGTAATAAAGTATCTTTTTACATCCATAGGCGCAGAAAGTGGTTGTTTTTTTTGAATTCTCTGCATAAACCCATACAATAAACTCCCATTACTAAAAATAACATTTGCAAATCTTGCAGTTGAAACTGGAATTTCTAAACTTCTTCTCATCAAATATAATTCCATAATTCTTTTACTCGCTCCCATCATATTAACTGGTTTTGTTGCTTTATCTGTTGAAACACAAAAATATTTTTTTACTCCCTTTTTTATTGATTGTTGAAGTGTCTTTTCTGTATTTAAGATATTTACATCAATCATCCTCATTAAAGTAAAAGGGTCTTTTTCACTTCTCACATGCTTTAATGCAGAAAGATTCAGAATATAATCATATCTACCATTATTTTCAATAAATGCATCATATTCCAAGCCCCCAACATCTAATACATATGTCTTAAATTCCCCTTTAATATAACCTAAAGAACTTCTTATATCTCTGACTAATTCAACCAAATCATTTTCATTAATGTCAACTATATGTAGTTTTTTTGGTTTTCTCTTAAATATTTCTTTCACAACCTGCTGTCCTATGCTTCCAGCCCCGCCAATAACCAAAAATGAAGATTCTTTAACTATTTCAGAAATTTCTTTCTCATACTTATTGACATCACTATCAAAAAAATCCTGTTTTCTTCCAATCAACCTTGCTATATCTAATTGTTTTATTAAAGAAAGGTTCATATTAGTCCTTTATAAGGTGTGCAGAACTCGGTATATTTATTATTCTTTTTTCTAAACTTTCACTTACACTTAAATCCATTCTCGGACAATCTTTAAACATCTCTAATTTATGCATTAATTTCCAGACAGGTCTTGTCATAATTCCATTTTTATTCGTTTCCTCTAAAATTTCATCTCTTGCATCAGCATATTCTTTATTTAAAATTATAGCGTTTAACCAATAATTGCTCCTTGCATACCCTGGCTCTACAAAAAACTCAATCTCTTCTACATCCTTAAGCGATTCTTTATATTTTTCTGCCAGAATTCTTTTTTTCTCCACAAACTCATCTAATTTTTCGATTTGGGCAAGTCCCAAAGATGCATTAAGTGCTGGCATCCTATAATTATAACCCACCATATCATGAACATATTCCCAGGGATGCGGTTTTTTTGCTGTTGTTGTTAAATGTTTTACTTTTTTTGCTAAATCTTCATTATTGGTTAAAACAGCCCCTCCTCCACCTGTTGTGATAATTTTGTTGCCATTAAAACTTAATATTGCCATTTTTGAAAAATTACCCACATGCTTGTTTTTGTATAAACTTCCCAATGCCTCCGCAGCATCTTCTATGATTGTTAATTTATACCTTTCAGCAACACTGGTTAGTTCATCCATATCAACTGGATGTCCAAAGGTATGCATAGGGATAATTGCTTTTATTTGTCTGTGTGTTTTTTTATTATAGCACTGATTCTCCTGCACCTCTGCAATTTTACTTAAATACTCATCTAACTTAAAAGGGTCTATTCCTAAACTTTCCTTATTGACATCAACAAAATGGGGAACAGCCCCAATATACCACACTGCATTTGGAGTTGCAACAAATGTCATAGAAGGAACTAATACCTCGTCATCTTTTTTTACGTCTGTCAAAAGTAAACAGATATGTAAAGCAGAAGTCCCATTTACAGTTAAAATAGCATATTTAGTTTTTGTGTATTCTCTAATGGCTTTTTCGAATTTATCAACATATTCTCCAACTGAAGAAACAAAATTTGAACGGATACAATCAACAACATATTTTTCTTCTGTTTCCTCAAAAAAAGGAGTGTGAAGAGGAATAAAACTATCTTTTCCTACAACATTTCTTATTGATTCACAAATTTTTTGAGTTAATATTCCCATCAAAACCTCATAATTTACTGTTTTTATTATCAAAAACATAGATATTTGATTTTTCACCCTTATGTACTTCTATTTCTGCAACTTTGATACAACCCATTTTTTGATAGAATTTGTTAGCATAGAATAAATTATCGCCTACGGTAATTTTGAATTTATATATTTCTTCTTTATTAAATTCATCAGCCAGAGCATAAAATAAAGTTTTACCTAAACCTTTCCTCAGTACATCTTTTGTTAATGCAATACTTAAAAGTTCCGCTTTCGGGAGTTCAGATGTTGTAATTTCATTATTAGGATAAGTTAATGTCTCTAAAATTTTCCTTAAAGTATTTAAACTAACAACTTTCGGAAGAAGATTTATTCCTGCGTGAATAAATTTACTTTTTAAGAAATATTTGTAAAAACTTTTTGTATCAGATGAACCAGAAACAAAACCAATTATTTTATTATCGTCTTCTATTACAATAACTTTACTATTTTTATGTTCAATCAGGGCTCTGTAAAAAAGATTTAGAAATTTTTCTCCCAATGTTCCAAGAAAACTTTCATTTAAGGATCCTACATGGATTTTGGCTATATTTTTACAATCTTTATATGTAGCATTTCTTATTTTAATATTTTTATTCACTTTTTTTACTATTTTTGTTTTTAAAGAGACCTTATTTCATTTATCAATTTCTTTGTTAATTCTTTATAATTGAAATATCTAACTACATAATTTTTTCCATTTTCCCCTAATTTTTTCCTTTCTTCTTTACTCATATTATAAAGTTTCATAATCCCGTCCGCAATTACTTCTGGGTTTTCTGCCTTAACTGTAATACCACAATTAGCAATTTGAACAATATCTCCCTTTCTATTAAAAGAATGTAAAATTGGTTTTCCACTATACATATAATCAAAAAGTTTATTTGCAGAAATACCATATTTGTAAAAGTTTTTATCTCGCCATCCAATATAACAAACATCAAATAGTTTTAACACACTTTGAACCTGTTTTTTTTCAATTGCATTGAGAAATATTATGTTATCTTTTTTATAAATTTCCTGTAATCTTTGCTTTTCCTGTCCATTACCTACTATCACAAAAAAAATATCATCTTTATTGATAAACTTTGATGCTTCTAAAAAACTATCAATCGCATTTGCAACACCAACTGTTCCTGTATACCCAATAATAAATTTATCCTTTGGAATTTTCTCAATAACTTCAAGAGGTAATGCTTTTACTTCTTTCATTTCTTCTAAGTTTATTCCATTACTAATCCATATAAAATCTCTATTTATATTATTATCTTTAAGATAATCACCATAATTTGGTAGATTTGAAATTATTAAATCTGCTTTTTTTAACGCAAGAATCTCGAAAAATTTCATTATTCTTATAAACAGATGATTTTTTTTATAATTACCAATTTCCACCAATGTAAGAGGCCATATATCTCTAACTTCAAAAACAAATTTTGCCCTATAAAATTTTGATAATATCCAGGATGGAAAAACTGGAAAGAGTGACGGAGAAGATGTTATTATAATATCAGGTTTTTCTAATTTAAATGGAAGTTGAAATAACTTCAAACTAAATAAAAACCATTTAAAAACCCTTTTTTTTGAATGTGCCTTTCCATAATTAAATGTTTTTATCCAGAGATAATCAATTCCATCTATATTTTCTTTTCCTGGTTTTGGGAAATTCTTAAACAAATGTGAATAATTCGAACTTATTATATTTACCTTATATCCTAATTTTACAAGTTCCTTTCCTAAATAATAATGTCTAACTCCTAACCCATAATAAGGGCTCCCTGCATATTCATTTATTATCCATATTCTTTTCATTTATGTTGTTTTCGAGTTCTTGTATAGCATCTTTATAACCTATAAACTGAAATCTGTTATCTCTTAAAAAAGCAATAAGCCAGATATACCATTCTTTCCAACTTTTAAATTCTTGGCTAAAATATCTGTCATGAAATAAAATTGTAAAGTAGTTTATCCCATTTTTATACGCTTTCTCCACTATTATTTTTGTTCTATCTTTTGCCTGTTTTAGTGTTTGATTTTGCCAATGGCTATTTATATAAAAAATATAACCATCCATAATATGCAGAGGGAATTCCCACATATTTCCAATCTTAAAAGGATTTTTCAATCCATATATTGAAGAATCAAATAAATACCCTACTTTTTCAAGAAAAGACAAAGTGCTTTCATCATTACGTAAATAATGCATTCTGATTCCAAATTTTTCAAGAGAAGAAATCTTTTTAAATGCCTCAAATTCCTCTTTTATCTTTTCAAAGTTATTATAGGCAATCCCATGTACCCCAACATCAAAACCTTTGCCCGCTATTTTTTTAGTCCATAATTCAGCCATTTGCAGGGAATATCTCAAACCTACCCCATTAGATACACCTATAAAAAAAGTTGAAGGTATAGCATTTTCTTTATCAAATTGCATCAATTTTTCTAAATTCTGCCATTTATTTGTAACCAAGTTTTTAATCCTTAAAAAATATTCCTCAATACAGATTTTACCAAGATATAATTCTATAGAACTTCTAACTATAAATTTTGGAATTATTAAATCTTTTTTATGTTCCCAGACAGTTATGTGATCAACATCATGCGAAATTATGATTTTCACTAAAACATCTCTCTTTTAATAAATTTAAGAAGTATCTCTAATGGTAATTTCGCCTTGTTTATCCTGTAATAAGGGGTTAACTTCCCATTAAATCCCCTAAAATACGCTTCAATCTGTGGGACTATTGAACCTTCAAAGTCAAAGTATTTTAGTCCTAAATTTTGGGTATGTTTGATAGATTCCCAAATAGATAAAGTACCCGCGCTATGATGCTTTTTCTCATAGTCATATCCTCCTAATAGGTAGTAAGCAAAATTCCTGTCATACACATAAAAGGAAGTAGCAATAGGAACACCATCCTTAAATGTTGCATAAGCAAAACTATTAGTGTTATTTGCAAATTCAAAAAGTATCTTGTTTAGATAATACTTGTTTACCTTATTTTCTTTTCCCTGTCTTAAAAATGTCTTTAACACCAGGGATTTTACTATGTCATAACCCTGAATTTGTTTTACCTGAAGGCCATTTTTTATTCCTTTATTTATATCATTTCTTTTTTCAGCAGACATATTTTTCCAGATTTCTTCGATAGGTTTGTCAAGATCTAAAACATATGTGAAACAAGGCATTACTTTGAACTTCTTCCAGGTAAAAGGTTGAGTATCTATTATATCCTTATTTAGAGAAGCAGTGATAATAGAATAAGGTAGTTTACCAATTGTATCAGCCATAAAACTTATGCATTTTTTCTGTTTACTCATAATTTCTACAGGATTCTTGGCTGATATTCTTAAAAATGGCCCAATGCAGGGAGTATAAGACGGATTTCTATAGATTTTTAATCCAAATCTTCTTTCTTCATATAAAGAAAAACCCCCTATTAAACTTTTATTTCCCTCATATATTCCAAAAAATTTAACTTTGTCTCCGAATAAATTTAACCAGTCAACAGTATTAAAAATATTACCGTAATTTTTTGCTAATTCATTGTATTCTGTTTTTTCCCTTAAATCTTTGATTTCCTTGATTTCCATAATATCAACCTGATAACCCTTTGTATACATCAAGCAGTTTCTTACTTTCATTCTCCCAGTTATATTTCTCTAAAACTGCCTTTCTTCCATTTTCTCCCATTTTTTTTGCTTCTTCTGGATGTTCTATCAAATACTCAATTGCTCTTGCAATTTCCTTTGGGTCAAGAGGATTAACACATATCCCACAATGATTTCCTTCAATTATTTCTTTCCACAAAGAAAAATTAGAAGCAACTATTGGAAGTCCAGCAGCCATGTATTCAAATATTTTGTTTGGAAGTGCTGTAATATGATTAGGTTCAGGTAAAAACATTACTATACCAATATCAGACACTTTCATATAAGAATACATTTCTTCAAATGGTAAATGACCTTTATATTTAATATAATCTTTGTCTAAGTCAGTTAAAATTTCTTTTTCTAAATCAATAGGAGAAAAAGAACCTAACAACCATAATTCTACTTTACCGTTTAAAAGATGGATTGAACTTATTATTTCTTTTATTCCTCTAATTTTTGTAATTCCACCTGAATAAATTATAGATGGTTTTTTTTTATCAAGTTTTTTAGGTTTTACTTTATTAATAATTGAGAGAATTGGCATATTTCGAATTATTATCGTTTTTTTTTGTGTAAATTTCTTTCCAATATCAGGAGTTACAACAATTATTATATTGAAATTCCTTGCAATCATCTTTTCAAAAGTATTAATGGCTAATGCAATCAATTCCCTGAAATATTGTGGTATCCAATACTTTGAAAGAACGCTCTTTGGTACATCTTCGTGTACATCATAAATAACTTTTGCCTTCATAAGTAATTTTAGAAATAATCCCGCAGGCATTAGTTCAGGATCGTGGAAATGATAAATATCTCCCTTTTGCTGAAGTGCTTTTTTAAAAAGTAAAAAATCGGTTTTAAAAAATCTTTGAGTCCTATTTTTTGGTTTAGGTAAAGGTATTATTTTTATTCCTTCTACTGTTTCGGGTTTGTTATGTTGAGCAATTAAAGTAACATCATATCCTGCCTTAACTAATGTTCTTGCCTCTTTATAGAAAATCCTATCATCAAAAACGTGATGAGCCGAAGTTAAAATACAAACCTTAATTTTTTTGGATGAGTTTTTCATAGATTTTGATATGCTCTTTAGCGTTATATTCCCAACTAAATTTTTGTTCTATAACTTTTCTCCCAGATAAACCCATTTCCGTACACAATTTCTCATTACTTAAAAGTTTATTAATTGCATTTACTAACGAGCCCACATCTTTTTCATTAATAAGAAAACCAGTTTCTCCATTTCTTACTGCTTCTGGTATTCCACCTACTTTTGTTGCTACAACTGGCCTACTACAAGCCATTGCTTCTAATACAGCATTAGGAAGCCCTTCATTATAAGAAGGTAGAACAAAAATATCACCTGCGCTTAAGAAATCAGGAATTTTGTTATGGGGTTGTGCTCCTGCTAAATGAATTTTATCCTGCAGTCCATTTTTTAATGCCTGCTCCTTTATGTATTGATATTCTGCTCCATTTCCAATTATTAATAAATGCAAATTAGGATATTGTTTAGAAAGATAAATAAACGCAGTCATTAATTCGTCAATTCCTTTTGATTTTAATAGATTTCCTATAAAGATTAAAACTTTGCTATCTAATGGAATACCCAATCTTTCTCTCACTATTATACGAGATTCTAAATTAAAAACAAAGTTTTTTATATTACATCCATTATAAATTACTTGAATCATGTTTTTTGGGGTAGCAAAAGATTCTGCTTTTAATTTAAGCGCATTGCTTACTGCTACTAATTGGTCTGTTTGGGAAATTACCCTTTTTGTAAGTTTCATCGTAAAAGAATCATAATAAGGGTAATTATTAATATCGCTTCCTCGTAAACTGCAAACTACTGGGAGATTAAATTTTTTCCTTAATAATAAACCTGTATAGCCATCTGGGGTTGCAGTATGAGTATGCAAGATATCTGGTTTAAAATCTTTTACTATATTTGAAATTGTTTTTACTATTCCAAAATACATTGTATAGGAAGAAACCCAATGAAACCATTTCCCTGGTAATCTAATATAACGAGGATAATAAACAGGAATTTTGTCTATTATGTCAAATCTGGGGACATCTCCATATTTTTTCCATTTTGTATTAAACCATAATATTCTTGGTGAAAAGGGAATAGGAGAAACCACCTCAACCTCACAACCTGCCTTAAAAAGCGCCTTTGCATGGTTATGGATAAAAATCCCACTTACTGGATTACTCTTATTAGGATACATATGTGATAGTATTAGAACTTTCATCCTTTTCTGCCTTGATTACACTTGAAATTACTGTTGCAATGGCAAAAACCAACCAGAAAACCTTTCTCCATTGAATTGTGGCTTTAACCCCAGAAATAAAAATGAATAGAATAAGAAGAATACCTATAACTGCTCTTATATCTTTTATATAAACAAATAATGGCTTAACAATATACCAGATGAATAGAAAAAATAAAAATATCCCGATAATCCCTAATTCTGCCTGAATTGATAAAAAGGCATTGTGAGGGTCCATCTTCAAATAAACCCCATAACTATAACCACTCCATGTTGTTCTCTTTCCTATATAATCTCCAAATCTAACAGGGAAATTACTTAAGCCAACACCAAAAACCGGATTATCTTCGACCATTGCTAAACCAACTGTCCAGATATCCAATCTACCAGAACCTCCATGGGTTTCTTCAGGATGAATCATAGTGGTGAATCTTTGTGATAAATATGGAGAAATAAAATTGGAATGAATTAAAAAAGTAATAATAAGAGTTAAAATAATCCCTGGAATAATCCCTGATTGTATCCTAAGAATTTTCCCCTTAGTTATTAGCCAACCAAATAAAACTGTAATTGGAATTGCAAGCCACGTACCTCTGCTGCCAGTCAGTATTATAGCAATAATAAGAGTAAAAACTCCAATGTATGATAATCCCCTTAGAAACCTATTTTTTAAATTCCTGAAGATATAGGGAACTAAAAGCAGACCCACTCCCAGATTGATAGAAAGTATATTAGGATTTTGTCCTTCGGTTAAGGATATTCTTTTTGCGCCAGTTTGTGATTCTATTACAATAGAAGCAATGCTACATATCACATTCGAAATGAAAATAGCAAATAAAACAGTCTTTAACCTTTTATTATCCTTCACAAAATCCTGGAAAAGTATATAGAAAATTACTAAATTCAAAAAATTTAAAATTCTTGTTAATACAATAGATTGGTCTTCTGCCCAGAAAAAAGAAAGTAGTGCCCAAAAAAATAATAATACCACTAACAGTGTTGTATTCTTATTTATACATATTTTCCCATTCTTGAAAAGAACATTAATCAACCAGAAAAATGCCACCAGTATCCCTAAAACAAAAATAACAGTTCTACCACCAGGCAATACTATAAGTTCTTCGACAGGAATAAGTATAATTAAAAGTAAAAAACCAAAAAAAGGAAATCTCAAAAGGATTAAACACCCAATAAAAAAAAGTATGCCATACTTAAATAAACTACCTGCTAAATAATTCCCAATATAATAAACAAAAATTATTCCAAGTAAAACAAGAACAAAAAAAATAGTTCTGTTTATTTCATATAATCTTTTTATTGGACTGTTTATTTGCATAATAAACTATTCCCAAATTTTGAGATTACAGATTTAAGTTTGCCCTGTGGTGTAGTAGGAATAAACGAAACATATTCAACATTTACTTTTACATCACCAAGATACTTATGTAAAATTTCTATTCTTTCTGTTAATTCTTTCTCAGAAAATTTAGGTCCCTTAACTACCTTAAGAATAATTTCATCTTTTTCTTCCTGAATAAGTTGAACCTGTTCAATTCCCTCTGTGTTGCGGAATAAATGAGGAATAAACGCTCCAGAAATTAATTCTCCATTTTGAGATAAAAGAACATCATTTGCTCTGCCATAGATTCTACTGATACGAGAAAGCCCTCTACCACATAAACAAGGCCTTTTATCAAGAGACACAATATCACCATTTTGATAGCGAATTAAAGGCATAGCATAATTATGAAGAGTTGTTAAGGTTAGTGCGCCCATTTCTCCATTAGGCACCCTTTCTTTATTTTTTAATACTTCTAAAAATACATTCTCGTCGGAAATATGAAGTCCACTGTGCGAGGCACACTCAAAAGCAATAGAGTTACACTCCCCACATCCATACTGGTCAAAAACTTTGCATTGAAATGTCTTTTCAATTTGCTCTCTTTGAAAATCCTGCAATGTTTCTGCAGTTGGAAAAACAGCAATCAGGGGAATAGTAATATTGCTCTTATTCATTAATTTTGCAAGTAGATATATTGCGGACGTATAACCCCTTAAAAATTTGGCTTTACTTTTTTTAATTTCATTTACATATTTATTGATATTTTGTTGGCTAATTTCAAACGCTGGCAAAAATACTGTACCCGAAAATTTAGTTTTTAGTTTATCTATTTTCCCTTCAGGAGCCAACCCTAAGGTTCCTCCAAATAAGGATATTATTTTATCCCCTCTTTGATACCCAGCAAAATTAAATCCTCTATAAAAAGCAACGTTTTCCCATACACTGTTTGTATAATCATTCATTATTTGCAAAGGTTCACCAGTAGAACCACCAGTACGACGGATATATTTTTTGATGGAATTATTCTGAGTGGAAATAAGTTGATTCAAATATTTCCTCAAAAGATCCTTGCTCAATACAGGAAATTTAGTAATATCCTCTGTAGTCTTGATATCTTCTGGTTTTAACTTTCTCTCTTGCATTATTTTACGGTAATAAGGGACATACTCGTAAACATATTCAATTAACTTATGTAACTCTTCGTTCTGGAATTGATGAATCTGTTCTGAAGTCCACCATTGACTCCTCTCCAGACAACGTGAAATTTGTAGGTAGCGAGAACCTTTAAGAGAAAAGTATATACCAGAAACTGCCCTGTAAAAAAAAGCACGCATATCCATAGTTTTTTCTTACTAAATAGCGAACGTAGGACAAAACCTGTCTAAGTATTTAGCAGAATTTTTATTTATTTTCAATAGTTTCAAGAGTTTTTATAGCCATCCTCATCTAAATCCCCCTTGCCCCCTTTATAAAAGGGGGAAGAAAGGAAGAGAATCTTTTTCAAAGGGGGAATTAGGGGGATGATTTTTCAAAGGGAGAATTTTAAATACTCCCCTCTTTCGTAAAGGGGGAGAATTCCCCCCTTCCTTTGTAAAGGAAAGCCAGGATGGATTTTCCTCCTCTTTTGTCTTCGGTTTTCTACCATAAAAATTTCATCTGTTTTTTTCATTATTAAAACTATTTTACCATAAATTATTTCTTGAAATACCTTCTCAATTTGTAATAATCCGAAAGTACGGTCCTAAACTCATCTAAACTATTTCCTGGACTCTTCCGGGATAAAGTAAATAGATTCATTCCTTCTTTAACATTGTAAGGCCTTACCGCCCACGCAGAAACAAAATCTAATTCCCCCAGAATATGAATTATATCGTCATTATACTTACCCAGAGGATAACTAAAGTGGTTTGCTTTTTTACCAAGTTTTTCTTCGAGAATTGATTTGGATAAAAGTATTTCTTTTTCTACCGCATAATTTTCGAGACAAGTCAGGTCTGGATGAGTATGAGTATGTGGTTGAAAATCAATCCCATTGTTATTCATTTCTCTGATTTGGTCCCAAGAAAGGAATTGATAGACAGCATTCTTCCTTTTTGTATCTACAGAACCAAAGGCCTCTCCACCAGATAATCGTCTTCCTACAAAAGCAGTATTAAGAAATACGGTGGCTCTAATATTTTTCTTCTTAAGTACAGGAAAAGCATACAGATAATTATCCTCAAATCCATCGTCAAAAGTTAATGCAACAGTTCTTTTTGGGAGGTTAATTTCTCCTTTAACATATTTTACAATTTCATCAAGTGAAGCAAAATAGTAATTGTTTTTACATAGAAAATCCATATGCGCAGAAAAGTTGGCAATGTTAACCCCGGAAACTCCGGATTTATAATCCTCCACACCCACCCTATGATAAAGAAGAACAGGAATCCCTGAAATTGGGAGTATACCAAAAGCCCTGGATGTTATTCTGTATACCAATCTTCGTATACTTATGAGATTGCATTTCTCTAATGAACAAATATCTTTTTGCTCTTTACTGCTACGTTGTATAACCATTTTTTTATTGGATGTCCGTTAATCGAGTATTTATATATCCTGATAAATTCTCCGCCAAATGACCGTTTGAACTTTGTTGGACCGTGATTCGGATCATCATTTGCTCCCATAAAATCAAAAAAATAGAGGCCCTGCTCCTTAGCGTATTTTATTGCTTCCCAGAAAACGAGATTCCCGGGTGAATACCTTCGGCATTCGGGGCCAATGCCAAAACCAGCAGCAAGGGGAATACAGTATTCTCTGAAAAGGAAAAACACACCCCCTAACAGTTGTCCACCGCACCAAGCAGTAAAGAGGTTTCCCCATCCTTTATTCATCAACCCCATCAAAACTTTTTCAGGCTGAACCGAAAACCCTCTGTTCTCGGCCAAATTAGAGTAAATAGCATACCACTGTCTAAGATACTCGGCACCGCCACCGATATATACGGTTAAATTGTTTCGCTTTGCCTTCCGAATAGCAGTACGGCATCGCTGTTCCAAATTGGACCATAATGTTTCTTCGCTCTGCGTTAAATCAATAAATAAGGTCCCTCCATTGGATTCAGGATTCTTTAGGAATGGATATTTATGAGAAGAATAAACGAATGTCTGGCCTATACCTTTACTCCGCATCCAAAACCTTAATTCATTGGCATCATCTTCAGTAAAACTTCTTATTATTTCCGGAGAGTAAAGATAGGCATTCACATATCCGACAATCGGGTGCCTCCTTGTTAAAACATTAAACGCGGCCACATTAAAAAATATCTGTCCTGATATCCTACAATATTCCCTCAGAAATTCCTGGTCCTGAAGGTGAAGCCATG
>Ga0255346_1005148_pt1 | contig 13728 bp, 10 predicted proteins | sample wastewater_treat_FD_194410 | JGI IMG/M metagenome (GOLD analysis project Ga0255346, IMG submission 194410) | Wastewater microbial communities from Lulu Island WWTP, Vancouver, Canada - plant22 | ecosystem: Engineered > WWTP > Wastewater > Unclassified | place: Canada: Vancouver, British Columbia... | reverse complement strand
AGCCCATTCTTGTTTATCAAACCGATTTTACTTACAAAGAAGGTGCCGTTTGTGCCATGTATGGCGTGGTAAAAAGCGTCGACCGTGCGCTGGAAATCATTGATGGATCGCATGAAATCCCCAAATTTGATACCTGGAGCGCATCTTATCGCCTCTACCAATCAATGCCATTTTGGCCGCAAAATACGATCTTTGTATCGGTCGTGGACCCTGGCGTTGGAACCCACCGCCGAGCATGTGTAGCCCGTACTGCCAACGGGTATTTCGTCGTCACTCCCGACAATGGCTCCTTGACGCACGTTAAAACTGTGTTTGGCATCGACGAGGTAAGGGAAATTGATGAGGCTGTCAATCGATTACGAGGCAAGGGTACCGATGATGTCAGCGTTTTTCATGGTCGAGATTTGTTTTCATATTGTGCCGCCAGATTAGCGAGTGGAATTATCACTTTTGAGGAGGTTGGCCCAGCCTACAATCCCGATGAAATTGTCATGCATCCAATTTCTGAACCCATTTTTAAAACCAACTTTGCCAGGGGAATATTTGAAATTAACGACCCCAACTTTGGCAATGTCTGGACCAATCTACCCTTAAAACCCTTCTTAAGCGCGGGTTTTGTATTTGGCGATCGATTGCACGTTAAAATCTTCCACAAAGACCAGGTTGTTTTTGACCAGCGGTTATTGTTTGAAAAGTCATTTGGTTTTGCTGCTTTAGGTGAAACAATGCTTTATAACAATGAGCTGATGCGTATCAGTATTGCTGTTAACCAGGGTAGTTTTATTGATCAATTTGGAGTTGGTTATGGTCCGGAATGGCAGGTTGAAGTCACAAAATAAAACTTGAATCTCGATTGGCGTTTACAGAAACCAATTTACTTAACCCTGATAGAGGATACATGCCTAAAAATACTTTCCACAATTTGCCAGATGCAAAGCGTGAACGCATTCTAGCAGTGGCATTAGAAGAATTTGCCAATAATTCGTATCAAAACGCATCAATCTCGAAAATTGTCAAAAAAGCAGGTATCCCTAAGGGGAGTATTTATCAATATTTTGACGATAAACAGGCAATTTTTCGTTACCTGATAGAATACGCCACTGAAGAAAAACTCGCTTTTTTTTCGCAATTAGCCTCACCTGACCCGGCTAGCGATCTTTTTGGTTACCTGCGTTGGCTATTTCAGGCGCAGGTGCAATTCGAATTGAACCACCCCAAAATAGCAAATCTCTTATATCATGCTTTTCTTGATGACACGTCATTCCCCGACATGATTGAAGAACTTCAACGCAGAGGGTCTACCCAATTTTTTAAACAACTGCTCACCCAGGGGATTTTGCATGGCAGTGTTTCGCCTTGGGTCGATCCTGACATCGCTGCTTTTATCTTAGAAAAAGTCTTTTACCAACTTGGGAGATATTTCATAACTCGTCTAAGACTTACTCAGGAAAATTTATCCAGTGAAGCCGTTCTCGAAACCCACGAAGCGCAAGCCCTGCTCACCAATTTGATGGATATCTTGGAAGCAGGCATGAAACAAAACCCCGATCAAAGAAATCGGTCAATCCGCCCGGTCAATTCAGAATAAGGGTGCCTTTCTTTTCACTTATATGGCACAAACACGATTTAAGCGTGTGGGTCGGTTGTGCGATACTTAAAAATCAAACAATTCAGTATTTCTGACCAACTCCCCGTACTTCATAGGTAGAATTACAAGAGAAAAAATTTTAAATCGAGAGGAATTCTGATGAAAACGTATCGAAAAGAGCTCTGGTTCCAGGTGCCCACCCGCCGCGCTTTTATCAACATTACACCTGAGGTCAACCAGGCTTTGCGCGAAAGCGGCATTCAGGAAGGGTTATGCCTGGTGAATGCAATGCATATCACCGCTTCTGTCTTTATAAATGATGATGAATCCGGCTTGCACAAAGATTACGAGCGCTGGCTGGAGGAACTGGCACCGCACGCACCCATTGAGCAATACTTACACAACCGCACGGGCGAAGATAATGCCGATGCACATCTCAAACGTCAGGTTATGGGGCGAGAGGTTGTTGTTGCTGTTACCAACGGGCGGTTGGACTTTGGCACCTGGGAACAAATCTTTTATGGGGAATTTGATGGTCGCCGCAAGAAGCGCGTGCTGATAAAAATTATCGGGGAGTAAATCATATTTACCGATAAAACAATTCCGAGTTAAAAGGAGATATTCATGCCCAACCACCCGCCCGTGACCGAATCCTTTGAAAAACTTATGAAATGGATGCTAACAACAGCACCAGGCGTTAACTTTCGACCTCCTGCTAACCCGGACGCCATTATAAATTTTAAAGAAAAAAGTGGGGTGAATTTCCCTGAAGAATTAGAACAGTTATTAATGATTGCAGATGGCGAAATGCGTATTTCGGCTGGCGCAATTGGAAACTGGCGCCTGATGTCCATCAATGAGATTCAGGCTGCTTGGGGATGGCTCAGGCAAATATCAATCAAAGGTGCCTTTGAAGGTCTTTTACCAGAACAATCTCCTTACCTTCAAAACACTTGGTGGCATCCCGGCTGGATTCCACTGGTCAGTAGCGACACGGGCAATTTTTATTGCATTGATACCGAACCCCCAGAGTCAAAGAGAAAAGGTCAGGTATTACTCTTTATGCAGGATCAGCCAGATCGGCCGCTGGTTGCCGCCAATCTGGCTGCCTGGTTAGACCGTATCACACGCGATCTGTATGATGGGCTTTACACCTTTGATGAAGTAGAAGGTTTCAATGGAGAAGCATTTCTTTGGTCATCTCTGGAAGGTAAACATCTTTTAGATAATATCCCCGGTAGCATCATCGTTGATGGAGATACGTTCAAGTGTTAACCCCCAAAGCAAAAATCTTGCACGCTAAAACCGAAGCCGAACTGGCCAGCCATCAGGTGGTTCAGGTCGGTAATACGTGCAGTTTTCATGCGATTTCTACGGGGTTGAAGATGCTGTTAAATTTTTCACTGGATCCTAATTCACTCTCCGATGAGGTCAACCGACTTTGGTGGCGGGGTCGTTTCATGCGTGTTTTTCCCAATTGGGCTGTAACGCCCCGTATGCAGGTGCGAATTGTCCGTTATTTATCCCGTTTGCACAAACTGCCAATCTCCGCAAGTTTTCATCATGGTGATCCAGAAAATCTGCCCAATATATTGGCTGATCAATTTACCATTCCCATTGTTACCATCCTTTGGCCCTGGCGCAAAGCTCCCCAAATATTTTTAGGGGGAACCAACCACAACTTCAACTCAACCCGTTCAGCTGGTGGTCACAGCATGATTTTTGCAGCATATAACCCAAACCAAACCACCGATGGGCATTTTATAACACCATGGGGGTTTATCAATCCCTGGATAGATAATGCACGCCATCTATTTTGGATGACCGATGAGGATTTTCGCCGCGCGTGGCGTTTTTGGTTACCAGGTATCGGCCACAACCCTTTGGTGTTAATCCGTCGCGAAGATTTATCTCCGGAAAGCCTGCCCACCAATTCTAGCGACTAGGCGAACCCAGCAATGTATTTCTTGCTGTGATTTTAAAAAGCAAGGTCATATCTTTTAATTTCACCGCAAAAACCCCGCTGCATTGTCAATCTGCTCACGCAATAACAGTCCAAGTAGAATTGGAAATTCTTATTTACCCAGTGTGCTTTCCAGAATGTTTATCCCCGCTTCAATCCTCTGCAATGTTTCCTCTTTACCAAGAATTTCCGCCAGTGCTGTCGCACCACCCGGTGTGGCAAAAACCCCTGAAAGTGCAGTGCGAATTGGCCACATAACAGTGCCAATTTTATAACCCTGTTCTTTACCAAAAGAACTCAATGCCTGAAATAAGCTGTCATTATCCCAAGAAGTCAATGTTTTCAATAGAGGCAACACCGCTCGCAAAACGGCTAGACTTGATTCTAAAGTGCTTTTAGATTTGTCATGGTGATACATACTGGCATCATATTCTGGCACCGACACAAAAAATGCAACAGATTGGGGTATATCAATTAATTTTTCGGTCCGAACCTGTAACAACGCACTGATTTTGCGGGTGTCGTATTTCGACAACTCTTCCGGATAATATTGTTCTGCGAGTGTATGAAATACATCCACCGAAAGTGCCCGAATATGTTCACCATTAATCCATGTTAATTTGTCAAAAGAAAAAGCAGCACCCGACTTGCTGATCCGGTCAATATTGAACACCTTTTCAAGTTCAGCGAGGGTAAAAAGCTCCTGATCATCACCCGGACTCCAACCGAGCAAAGCAATATAATTAATAATCGCTTCCGGTAAATAACCCATATTAACCAAATCTTCAAAAGAAGGATCACCCAGGCGTTTGCTAAATTTGCTTCCATCCGCCTTAAGAATTAACGGCAGATGCACATAAATTGGGATTGGCCAGCCGAAGGCTTCGTAAAGCAAATTGTATTTTGGTGTTGACGAAAGATACTCCTGGCCGCGCATCACATGGGTGATTCCCATCAGGTGGTCGTCAACCACATTGGCAAAATTGTAAGTTGGAAAGCCATCCGATTTCAACAGTACCTGGTCATCCAATTGTGCGTTTTCTATGGTGATCTCGCCGTAAACCCGATCTTCAAAGGTCGTGCTACCTATATCCGGAATTTTCTGGCGAATTACGAAAGATTCACCTGCGTTGACTCTAGCACGCATCTCATCTTCGGATAACAACCGACAGGGGTCTCTGCGCGTTGGTTCAGATTCTTCCTGGCCGGTTTCTTCTCTTTTGCAAAAACAACGGAAAGCGGCACCCGTACCCAGAAGTTGTTCTGCGTACATTTTGTAAAGGTCTAATCGTTCGGATTGCACATAAGGTCCATAGCCCCCATCTTTATCCGGACCTTCGTCATATTCAAGCCCAGCCATTTCCAAACCCTTATAAATCGCCGCCACAGCTTCAGGCACATTCCGTTCCTGATCGGTATCTTCAATCCGCAAGATAAACTTGCCTCCATAATGACGGGCTGCCAGGTAAGCATATAAAGCCGTTCGCAAATTGCCAATATGCATATAACCTGTCGGGCTGGGGGCAAACCGTGTTCGTACTGTCATTATTCTTCCTCTCTTACGCCAACTATCAGCAGCCTTTCTCAATCTAACGAGATTTCTTGACGAGCCTTATGATTGTAATTCAAAAAATATTTTTACTGCAATAGCGTTGGCAAAGTTGTTTATCACTCAATATTTATAATGCGCATTAATGCATTTATCTCTTCAGACTTGATGGGACCAGGAAAATTCGCACACCATCTCGGTCAAAGCCAAGTTGTAAATTCTGCTCAAATTTATCAGTAATCAGAAAATAGGCACTGCTTTCCAGGCTCCCTACAAAAATATAGTCAATATCGTAGCGTTGGATAATCTCCAGTGCAGTAAACCAGTTAACCGTTTCATACAACATACGAATATCCGATTCCCTGCTTCCAACTTCTGTGTATCCACCCCGCCATTGACCTTCATGTCCGGGCCAACCCAATACAGTTGGTTTTCCGGAATGTGTGGCAACACGCGCAAAACCGGTATATTGTCCACCAACAGCTTCTGCCACGATGCCGGGCGGCGCATCTGCGAGCCAGCGGATGGCTGCTGCTTCGTTGGGCTGGTTACGTTCCAGGTATGCACTTGCATCCAGCGTAAAGCCTGCGGTTGGTTGAAATTGATTTGTCTTATCTGGAAAAGCAAGCAAAGGATAAATTAAACCCAAAGACATAAAGAGAATGACGAGCGTTTTTGCAAACCAGCGTCCCCGTTTGAATACGACAACAGCCCCATAAGCCGCTGTTAACGACCATAACATCCAGGCTTGAAAATAAAATTTAAAAATCGTGTTCATTCTGGCGCCAAAAACGTCCCTCAGATATACGAATTCTGGCGCAAGTACCATCACAGCCCCCAAAAACAGCATCAATAAAACAAAGGGGATTGGCGAATTCTCTTTCTTCTCAGCGTGCTTTTCCAATAATTTTCCCAGCAGGAATGTTAAGCTTCCCACCAATATGACTATTAATGTTAATAAACTGACCCCAAAGCGCAAACGGTGCAATAAAGCAGAAACCAACAGGCCTCCATAATGGGGTTCACCCTGCGACAAGATCAAATACTGCCCCTGTTCTGTTTTCGACAGACCAAAACCTAATCCGATTGAGATGAGGCAGAGCAATACAATCAAAGTTCCTACCAGAATAAAAGACCATTTCCAAGCACCAGGCATTTTCCAACGGAAGAGCAAACCTAAAAACAAAAAAATCGGCACAAACAAAGCGCCAAACATCAGCCACAAATACAAGCCTCGTGTTGGATAAATGAGGTTGGGTAAAATACCCCCTGCCTGAGATTGAAATCCAAAATAAAACGGTGCGTATAACACCAAACTGATGACACCCAAAGGAATTGCCAATGTCAGCACCTCTGTTAGCCGGCTTCGATTCCAACCTTTTTGTTCAATTTGATGCAAAAAATAATCACCTATCAGCAAAGCAAAATAAACAGGGAAATCCCAGGTATTCAAGAAAGCAATGCCGCCCAAAAGCACGCCACTAAATAAAAAGACATCGATTTTGTAATCCACAGGCACGAAATTTTGCTTCTCTTTAATTGCCAAACCACCCAAATAAATATGCATTGCCAGCCCAATGAGCAGCATCACGAATGGGATCACCAATACATGAGGGTGAAGGTCACTTAAAACAAAGGAAAAGGCTGGAAATTCATCAATAGGTGAAAGTCCGCTCACATTACCTTGCAGATCAATATCGTGGATTACGCGTGACGCTTGCCACCACCACCAAAACCGTTGCGGAATTAACGTGCGCATTGGTGTTGGTGGCATACTGAGGCTGTCAATATTCACCCAGGTCCAAAATCGAGAAGTACCCCTTTCTACATCCCAACCGATGCCAGCTTGATGTAAAACTTCAAAAACTGCTTCGAGATTGCTGACGAGCAAAAGAAATACCGGTCCGAGTATCGCCCAGGCGTGATGATTAATCTGACTCTTCCAGGTTTTCCCAAATTCAGCCAATAAATTAAATAATATACCGTATGCTCCCGCTGCACTGAGCGCAAAGACTGCAGCCAGCATTAAATTAAAGGCCTCACCTCCGCTGGTAAGCGTAATTTTTGCCAGCATCGCTGCCAAAATATAACCAAAATGATAATAAGAAATCGCGTATCCGGAAAGCCAGGGATCATGCGGTGGGAACTTTGGGGACTGTATTATGGCGTTTATAAAGGCCAGCTCCATCGGTTTTTCAGTCCCGGTTGCATCAGGATCTGCAGCGCGAACCAGTGCCATAAACACAAACCCGATCAAAAATATTGATTCAGAAACTACGACAAGCCGTCTATTTTCCTTCAACCAGATCCATATTTCTTGCCAATTCCCCCTTCCTGCCCAAATACTTAATCCAATAACCAGCAGAAAGGCAAATAAAATCCCCCCCGGATTGTTCTGCAAAAACCCAAAATTTCCTAACAACCAGTGGAAAAAGCCCCACAACAATAAGCCCAGCACTTTGCTGAGGCTGTAACCGCGATCTGGAAGTTTGGATAGCAGCCGATAGGTTAACGGGAAAGCAACCCAGCCTAATATCAGCAACGCCCCATACCAGGATATGAAAATAATCATCACAATATATCCTTAACAGAAAACGGGATAAACCCGAACAGAAACAATTATAACAAGAACAAAGCCAAAAGATATATAAGCATTAAAGCCTTACCTTTCATACTTTATGAAAACATTCATTCTTGTAATAATTTATTTATTGAATCACCCCCAAACCCTCCAATTTCCTATTTCGCTTTAAAATAAGGGTATTCATCCATCGAGCTAAAACTCTTGCAAACAGTAATTCACACAACGCATAAAGTAAACTTACAGATAAAAAACAATCAGCCAAACTATCATGAATTAGGATAATATCCATTTCGAGTAATTTATTGTGGTCATTTTTCCCATTAACTTTTTTTAAGTCGACTTTGTGGAATTGCTCTGCCCGATGACAAAACAAGTTTCACCATCCATATTATTATTGGAATGATACTTGCACTTAATTAACCGGAAACCAAACCTGAACCTATCAAGTAGCAAGCTTTATGAAAACTAACCTTGCATACCTCCTCAACCTTCTTACTGTACCCCCTGGTGATCTGATCTATCACCTGGTTACCAGTGTCACATTGATCGTTTTGGTTAGCGTTATACTCATCAAGCATCGTGAGGCAGCAATGACCCAGAAACGGTCATTGCTGATTGGAGGCACAATCCTCATAATAATTCAGTTCTTTCTAATTGCTTTTCGTTTCATTATCTTCAAACCGAATTTTTATAATTCAAATATTTTTGTGATAATTGAACGATTAGCAGCTTCATTAACCATTATTTGGTTGGTTTGGTCTTTTATAAATACAAGACAACGCAAATTGCCTACCATTTTGTTTTCAGTTTTGTCCGTATTTTTAATTGTTATTTCCCTGATCTTTATTTTTGCTAAATCATACCTGGCTGGAATTCCTTTCTTAAACCCAAAAGCGATGGATTTCATTTGGCAAATAATTGCCCTGGTACTAATAATCATTGGTGTAATTTTTGCCTTTTCATACCGCCCACCAATGGCGAAGGTATTAATTCTCATGCTCATCTTGCTGGCTGTGGGTCACTTTGTTCAAATAATCATGATCCATGAAATGAACGGTCAGATGGGAGCAGTTCGTTTTAGCCATATCTTGGCTTTCCCATGGCTTCTGGCAATGCTCAAACTTTTTTCAACCAACAATGCCCATGTTCCACTTGAACGAAAACAGACACCAATAAAAAATGCATCAAACGCACTAAGGGTTGATGATAATGCCAAGGGTATTGTCGAGATGACAGCTGACACAAAACCAGACCTGGTCAATCTCTTATTAAAAATCAACACAGCGCAAACCACACAAGAAAAATGTCAAACCATCGCCCAGGCACTCAGTCTGAGCGTGATAGCGGATATTTGTTTTTTAGTCAAAACACCTGAAGAAAAAGAGAAAATTCATATTATCTGCGGTTATGATCTGATACGAGAGGCAGCTCTGAAACCAGATATCCTCGCCAGTGAAGATTTACCAAATATTTTAAAAGCCTGGGAGGCCCAGCAAATTCTAATTCTTTCACACGAGGATGCCGCCCTTCGCGATGCACAAACCCTGTCCATGCTTCTTAATTATCACACTGTAGGCAACCTCTTGGCTTACCCCTTGGGCTCGCAGGGTGGCGTCTTTTTCCTTTCGCCATATACCGGAAAACGCTGGACGGATAAGACATTTCAATTATTAAATCAGATCAAAGATACGCTATCTTCAGTTCTATTTACACCGGAGAAATTGGTAGAAACCGACCAAGTCACTCATCAAGTTCAGTCACAAATCAACACATTAATACTTTCAACAGAAAATTTACGTGCTGCTCTAGCAGATAAAGAAAATCAACTTCAAGAAAAAGATGTCTTGATTAAAGGATTAAAAGCTAAATATCAAATTGACAAAATGGAAGCTATGACACAGTTAGAAAAAATGAAACAGGAAATTGCTGATCTTCATTCCCAGATAGCAACCCAGCCGGATTTTGCGTCACAGATTGAGCAGTTACAAAAAGAAATCCTGGATTTGTCCAACGAACGAGAACAGCTCCAACTGGAATTAAACCGAACGAAAAACATGTTACGAGATCTACAAACCGAAACCGGGCAAACGGGTCCGATCCGCCTTTCTTTGGAAAGTCAGGTTATCAGCCTAGATTCCATCGCAGCCAATGCTCGCTTGCGTGCAGCCCAACAATTGCAGGAGCACAAAATCGATCTTGAAATTCAAAATCCGGATGGACGCTATTTGATTAAAACCGATCCAGAATTACTGCAAACCGCTCTATATGAATTACTTACAAATGCAATTCTAGCTTCAGGCATAGGAGGAACCATCCGGCTGGAACAACAATTATCATTGGAAATGGGCATGTTAACGGTTCAAATTACGGATTTCGGTGAGGGTTTAACACAAGCAGAACAATCCGCATTATTCAGCGCCCAGCATGAATCTATACCTGGCATCGGGAGTGTCCAAGCTATACGCAATGCCATCAGGGCCATTCGGGTTCTTAATGGAAAAATTTGGCTAAAGAGTAAAAAAGTTTCTTACACAACTTTTCGCTTTCAAATCCCTGTACGGATTATTGATTGATAAAGAAATCATTAAAGCTATAATATTAAAACGATCTTTACTACGAACGGATACTGATCATGGCGTCAAAACAATTAATTACCCAAACCAAGCGCACCGCCGATTTCCCAAAAGGCTTTCGGGTTCTTATGATCTTGGTTTTTCTTTTCCTATTATTCTTTTTGGGGTTCATTTTAATCGCTGGTTATAGGGCAAATAAGCAAGTTAGTCCGGCTTATTTTTATGCGATGCAAACCCGTACGGCACACAACGCCGAACCCACACCCACACCATTTCAACCTGAAGGTTATAGTTACGTTGAAGAAGCAACCCCCGAACCTATCTTCAACTTTGACCCAGAAGAACCCAGCCCAACTGCAACAGAAACACGTCTCAAGAAACCGGAAGGCCAGGTTAATGTCCTATTGTTAGGCTCTGATTTACGAGAAGATGAGGGTGGATTTCGAACCGACACAATCATCTGGGTTTCATTAAACCCCAAGGATGGGTTTGTAAGTGCCATTTCTTTTCCCAGGGATCTCTACGTGGACATTCCCGGATACGGGGAAAACCGAATAAACACTGCCTTTGGGTATGGTGGGTTTAAATTGCTGGCGGACACGATGGAACTCAACTTTGGCGTGCGACCCGACAACTATGTGTTGATCCATATGAATGGCTTTATGAATCTAATTGACAGCCTGGGTGGGATCAATGTTGAAGTTCAGCAAAACCTGACCGACACTTGTGCCCGATGGATTAACCAAAGTGGTTGGTGCAGTGTTGGTCCCGGTACGGTAAATATGAACGCAGATGTTGCTCTCTGGTATGTACGATCACGCTATTCCACCAATGATATCGAACGAGGACGGCGTGCCCAGGAAGTGATTGTTGCAATCTTCAAACGCTTAATGAGCCTCGATGTAATACTGAAGGCGCCAGAGCTTTATAACGCATACACAACCTTTGTCCAGACAGATATCGAGTTAAGCAAGGTAATTAATTTACTTCCACTGGCAAAAACAATCTACGACAATGGTGATATCCGAAATCATGTAATTGGCTTTGAAGAAGCTTATAGCTGGATTACTTATTCCGGAGCAAATGTATTGGTGCCAGATAAAGCTCTTATAAGCGAAATATTGATTGAAGCCCTGGAAATGAAATAATATTCGCAATTGACAACCCTGTATGATTGGTTTAGAATCAACATATATTCTGACTACACGAAAATTATACCCGTGGAGATCTCATGACAAACCAATCGAGTGAATTCAAATCAACACCAGCCCATTTAGACGAGCATACGCACCTCCAACCCGCCGTGCAGGCTTGGAAAATTTTCTTAAATGATCAGGGACGTTCTCCTTACACTATAAAAGCCTTTATTGCAGACCTCAATTTGCTCGATGGTTTTCTTGCACCTGACAAAACCCTCGGTGAGATTACCTTAAAAGATCTTGAAAACTTTCTTTATTGGCTGGAAAATGACCGTGGTGTGCCCTGCAGCCCAAAAAGCCTTTCCAGAAGAATTACTTCCGTGAAAAGCTTTTTCCGTTGGTTGCAAAGGGGTGCAGTGCTGATGGTTGATCCTGCTGAAAAACTCCCACAAATAACAGTATCCAGCCCCCTGCCCGTTGTTTTAACCCATCCTGAACTAAAAACCGCACTTCGAACAGCGGAAAACATGCGGTTTGGTGATCAACCGGATGCCCGCCCATATGTTTTACTCAAACTCTTGTTGGAAACAGGGATTAAAAAGGGTGAATGCCACGATATCAACCTCAACCATCTCGAAATTGATAACCCCGAAGATGCTTATACTTTCATTCGTTACACAAACCCGCGCTACCGCTACAAAGAACGCAAATTACCCCTATCCCCTGAACTGGTGAAGGCCCTTGATGAATATTTTGACCAATACCAACCTCAGGAACAGTTATTTCCATGGACAACGCGTTTATTAGAATACGTTCTTGAAGACATCTCAAAAGCAGCTGGTTTTGACAAGCGTATTTCATTTGATATGTGTCGATGGACATCTGCACTTTCTGATTTAATCGATGGTGTTCCCTCTGAAAAAATACGCCAAAAACTCGGTGTTTCAAAAGTGCAATTCCGAGAAGTACGCCTTAAATTACGAAGGATTGCATTGCAGCAAGGCTACGAACTTGGTGAGGATGTAGAAGACACCTCTTTAGAGAATTAGTCGCCATTCTTTCAATTATTATCAGAACAATTCCTGGGCTAGCTTTAGCTTTCTTTTATTAGTTGAATTTTCAAAATTCTTTGTGTATTATTTGTGATTTTAAATACTTCTGACGGACGCAAACCGACCACCCAGGCAATGTTTTCTTCAGAAACAATTAAAGGCCAAAACGGACGCAAATGCCCGGGCACCTTTTGGTTAACAAACAAGTCCTGTAAACTTTGTGAATGGCCTGCCATTCCCAGGGGTTGAAAACGTTCTCCAGCTCTCGGCCCTCTTACCGTCAAAGGCATCGCCACCTTATCAAAATCCAGCCATGCCTCATTAATGGAGATATGCTTTACTGCCTTCAGCAGATCGGCGGGCATCTCCGTTGGAAGCGTTGCTTCTAAAGACCATCTGTTCCTGAGATTGATACGTTTATCAATTTCAAGGCTTCCAACAAATGATTGCTCCATTACCAGAGGCAGCTCAAAATCTGGCAGCCTCGCCGTCCAGGTTTTAATTATTAAGAGATCATGCACAACTGCCAGGTTCAAGCGGGCAATCAAATCGATCTGTTCACCGGAACTTGCTTTATCAACAAAATTAAGCCCCCGGTTGATTGCATTAAAGCCAATATCACGCAAGTCCGGACGCAATTTTTCAATTGCCAGGCGTAACACCCGACGCTTAAGAGCTTTTGAAAGCATTAAAAACCTGGCAAGGTAGATTTCAATCCGTTCATCAGTTTCTTTTGATATACAATCCAGATACGACTGGGCAGATAGTATATCCATCCAGGCTGCCTCTTCGTTCAACACATTTGCCATACGGAGTATCACGGATTTAAACTGTGGGTTATAGGTTATAAGCTCAGGGATCAACCTTTGCCTGAGTCGATTACGATAGTAAGTTGTATCAAGATTGCTATGATCAAAAACCGGTGTCAAACCCAGAGAGTTTATATATGCATTGATGTCTTCCCGCCAGATTTCTAACATTGGTCTGACCAGTGGAATTTGCATATCCCATTGGGGCATTATCCTCCGAAAAGGCATCCCCTTTAGACCAGAAAGCGCAGTCCCCCGCAGGAAATGCATCAGGATTGTCTCCACCTGATCATCAGCATGATGTCCAACAGCCACCGCCTGACAACCATGCAGTCGAGCCTGTTCAAACAAAAAGCGGTACCTTACTTCTCGAGCTGCTTCTTCGATCGATAAGCGTTCCGATTCTGCAAATTCATTCACATTAATCTTTTGACTGGAAAAATACCATCCCCGCGATGTGGCTAATTGTTT
>Ga0255346_1005147_pt1 | contig 13728 bp, 8 predicted proteins | sample wastewater_treat_FD_194410 | JGI IMG/M metagenome (GOLD analysis project Ga0255346, IMG submission 194410) | Wastewater microbial communities from Lulu Island WWTP, Vancouver, Canada - plant22 | ecosystem: Engineered > WWTP > Wastewater > Unclassified | place: Canada: Vancouver, British Columbia... | reverse complement strand
CCCTGCTCCAGGGGGCATGGAAGGCCTTCGGGCATCCCGTTGAAACCAGCCTCTGGCAGCGGGGTCTTCCCGTCATCGCCCACGGCGATCGGTCGCGCACCCTGCTCCCGCCCGACCTCTCACCCAAGGAGGAAGAGCGATGCTATCAACTCCTGCGCCGCTATTCGTTTCGGCTCTTCCTCCGGGATCTCATCCAGATGCCGGAAGGGACCACCCTGGCCGCTCTCACCCGCTACTGCTCGATAAAGACCGCACGTGCCTATCTGAAAGAACTTGCGAACCTCGGTATCGTTGCTGATGCCGAAGGACCAGGCTATCGCCTCAGCCGGCGCGCGATCAGCAGCTTTGGTCCGACTCTCGAATGGTACGTCAGCAAGATCTTTGAGCGCGAGTTTCTGGCTCCTGTGCTCTTCAACGTCCGACTCGACCACACCCGTTACGGTGGCGACTATGACCTCATCGCCCTTGTCTGCGGGCATCTGGTGTATGTCGAAATAAAATCCTCACCCCCGCGGGGAGTCGAGCTGCAGGCGGTTTCAGCCTTTATCAATCGACTCCGGGACATCCGGCCTCATATGGCCATCTTCCTGGTTGACACCGAACTCCGAATGAAAGACAAGATCGTCCCGCTTTTCGCCGAAGCACTCGAAACGAATGAGCATCGGCGCAACGCTCCCGTTATTGCCCGGCTGGTGAATGAAATCTTCCACATCGAGCATGGCATCTACCTCGTCAACAGCAGGAACGGCATCTATACCAATCTGCGGCGCTGCTTCCGTGATTTCCTGCAGGCTTCGGGGAAGACCACCCCGGCCAGCCTGGCCGGCGAGGAAGAATAACCTGGGCCAGTCCGAGGGGGGTGAGTCAATCAGCCCATGGAGGCGAGCACTTCATGGGCAAGCTGATGGATGTGGAGGAAGCTCACAAAGCTGGCCTCATCGAGCTCTCGCCCGCTGGGGTAGCGGTCGGCACAGATGAGGCCGATAGCCTGATTCTTGATGACGATGGGCATGAGGAAGAAAGTGGTGGTCGACATCACCGTCTGGATCTCAGGAGTCAGGTAGCGAAGCCATTCTCTGCCGTTGCGGCGGTTGACCCAGACGCCCTTTCTGGCTCTGAGGAGCTCCTGGAAAAGATGGGGCTCTTGGTCTCCGAGAGAAAACGCGAACCGGGCGACTTCCTCCCATTCCCAGCCAAGGCCGTACTTTCCCACGATCCGACTCAAGTCCGGGGTTAGCAGGGCCAGCAGCACCCGATCCATGCCGACACAGCGGATGATGCCGTCCAGCAGGGTGGTGAAGAACAGGTTGACATCCAGGCGGCTCTTCCTCAGCAGCGCTGAAAAGGACGACATCAGTCCACTGTCCGGGGCCGCGGGAGACGGTGCGCTGGTTCCCGCCAGCGGCCGCCGGGCAGCCGCCTTCCCGTCGTCTTCCGATTCGGGGGAGGGGATGACGTCGAGGTATCGGCTTAAGCCGAGGTCCCGGCTTGCCTGCATTGCCTGCCGGGCATTGGCATGAACCAGTCGGGTGGTATCCCTGACATCTTGCCTCAGGGTGCTGCTGATGGTCTGAATCACCCGCCGAACCTGAAGGCTGTCCCAGCCGCGTTCGACGCTTTCAGCCAGATTGTGGCCCAGCAACACATGAGCTACCCGCGGATCAACCCGATGACGCCGCTCGATGCTCGCATGAAGGAGATCGCAGAAGTTCCATTCCCTGGCGAGCGCATCGCTGAGGGCGCTCAGACGAAAGCCCAGAACCTCCCTTTCGGCCATCGCCGGGGAACAGCCGGGAGTACTCAGGCGGGTCTCCAACTGGTCCGCGACTTCATCCCCGAAACAGTAGAACATCAGGTGACCCAACCGCATGAACGAAGTTGCGATGTAGACTTCTTCGACCCCGCGGGCGAACTGGGAGGCGGCAAAACTTCTGGCCTGGATCGCGCCATGCAGGGTCTTGACCCGTTCGCGGATGACCCGTTCCCGGCGCGGACCCCAGAGGATCTCTTCAACCAGAGGGGAAGTGTGGCACAGCTCTCGGATGCTGCTGTAACCCAGCCGCATGACCGCCCACTGAGCGGTCGTGATGCGCATTGCGTCCGGCTTGTAGTAGGCGCTGTTGGCGAGCTTCAAGACCTTGATGGTGAGGGCGACATCCTCCAGAATCCGTTGGGTCAGGTCTCTGAGCGAGCTCCTGTCGCTGGGGGAAAATCCCTGGATGCGATTCACCGTGCTCGAGAAAATCGGCATTTCCCGATTACTCAAGCGTAACACCCACCCGTCTAAATCGCGCACCGGCATATCGCCCTCAATGGAGAACCGGAAGAAGCTGCCGGGGAAGCATCCATCCGGCAGCCCAGATAGCTTGAATACAACCCATTGTCAGCTGTCATTCTAGGTCAAGGCGATGGTCGACTGCAACCCTCATCGTTCTTTGTCGCGAGCACCGGCCTTAACTACCGGAACGGGCTTGACCCAGTTCGCACGATCGGGAGATTTCTTCACAAGCGCCGTTCAGCCGGCTCCGGTGCTTCTCCTTGACATCCTCGTGGCCGCGATTTATGCTGCCGGAAACCGCTAACTGGCGGAGACGTCTGCTTTTGCCTTTAACTCGCATTCGTCGGCAGTTCCCATGGGTCTTGCAAGTGTCAAACGCAAACGCCGGCCTTCGATTCGCTGCCAGGTTGCCTGCAACGGTGCCACCGCCGGTCGATACCTTGTCACGGTCTTTGCCGCTGACACCCGAGAGAATGTTAAACAACCCAAGTTCGTCTTGGAAGGATGATGGAGTTGCCCATGGGGAATGACCTGAACAAAAGGAGGGGAGCAATGCAACCCGGACGATTCATCAGATATTCAAGGAACTGGTTGTTCTGGATGGTCGTGAGCCATTTTGCCATCCCGATGCTGCCGGGCTTGGCGCCCAATGCCGGCGCTGCCCCCCACGTCGTCGGTTCGGTGAAGCTGCAGGGTTTGCCGCACGCGACTTTCGTTACCAACAATAAAGTCTATGTGGCGCGCGTCAGTGGAGGAGTCGACATCGTCACCGCCAAGAACCCGAAGTCCCCAAGAATCGTGGGGATGATTGACACCGATGGAAATGGCGTAGAGGCGGTATTTGTTGTGGGAAACCTGGCCTATGTGGCCAACAGCGGCAGCATCGGGTTCAGAATCTTCAACGTTGCCGATCCCAAATTCCCCAAGCAGGTTGGGTCTCTGGGGGAGCACCTTAATCCGTTTCGTGCGGATGACGTCTTCGTGCAGGGCCATTTTGCCTACATCGCGGCCGACACCAGTTACTCGGGGGAGACCGGCCGATTGCATATCGTCGATATCGAGGACCCGACCAAGCCCAGCGTGGTCGGCTCGGCAGAGACCCCGACAGGGGCGGAGATGGTGGTTGTTTCCGGGGAGTATGCCTTTGTGGGAGGTTCCGAGCACACCATGGCGGGGACGGGCCACCTGTGGGTGGTTGCCCTGAGCGATCCGGCAAATCCGGAGATTGTGGCGTCGCTGCAGACGACCGGAAGCATCGCCGATATCGCGGTCGGGGGCCGCTATCTCTACGTGGTTGATGAGTCCGGGGTTCTGCAGCTCATCGACGTCAATGATCCGCGCAACCCTGTTGCGGTTGGTTCGCTAACGAACCTCTTGAATCCTCAGAGTATCAGCGTGGTCGGCAGCTATGCCTACCTGGCCGATACCAATGGTTTTCACACCGTTGACCTCGGCAATCCCGAGACCCCGAGGGTCGCTCATACCCTGGATACCCTTAATGCGCCGACGGGGGTGTCCGCCAGCGACAAATACGCTTATGTCATCGTCGGCGGGTCGGAGACCGCCTTGAAGGTTGTGGCTATCAGCGACTGGAGACAACCCAGGCCGGCCGGTTCGCTGGAGCTTCCCGGCTATGCCGAGGACGTGTTCGCGGCCGGGAGCTATGCGCACGTGGCCGCCGGCAACGAAGGGGTGCAGGTGGTTGATGTAACGGATCCGAACAGTCCCTTGCTTGCCGGCGCGCTGGAGACGCCGGGTTGGGCTTCCGATGTCAAAGTGGCAGGGTCGTATGCCTCGGTTGTCGACGATTCCTATGTGCACGTGGTGAACATGAGCAGCCCGTCGAGTCCGACCATCGTGAACTCCGTGCCCACTTCCGGATACGTCGACAAGGCCTTTCTGGCCGGCAGCTACGCCTATGTCATCGGGACCTCGTGGGGGCTCGGAGTGGTGGATATCAGCAATCCGACAACTCCGGTGCTCGTTGGACAGGTGCCGATTCCGGCAGGTTCTCTGTGGGATTTGTATGTCAGCGGCAACCACGCCTATGTGGCGACCTTCGCGGGTCTCTTTGTGGTCGATGTCAGTGTCCCCCACGCTCCAACCATCGTATCCCGGTTCAAGAAAGCATCCAATTTTGTCGGGGTCTCGGGGGTCGGCAGTTACCTATATCTCACGGATGGCGGGAAGTTCTGCGTGCTTGACGTGACCGACCCGACAAGCCTCACCGTCGTCGGCTCCCTGCAGGAATATTCTGAACGTCTCTATGCGCTTGGCAGTTTTGTTTATGCAAAGACCTGGGACGGGTTGGTCGTGATTGAGGTGAGTGATCCGGCACGACCGGTTGTGGTCGGAACCTTGGGGATCGACATGTATATCGATGCGCTGCATGCCTCCGGTCATCACGCCTACCTGGTCGGCAGGGAAGGCAGTATGAAGAGCGTCTTGCAGATCGTTGATATTTCCGATTACACCATTAAGGAAAAGGGTATCGTGGCGGGCACCCTTCAGGTTGACGGAGCGGCATTGGCCGGGATTCGAACGAGGCTGTACCGTAAAGAAGGGCCTAAATGGGCCTGCTATTCCACCAAGAAAACTGATAAAGCAGGTGCTTATACATTTAAGGACCTTCCTCCGGGCAACTATTATCTTGACCTTCTCAACATCCCCGCAAGCAATGGCGTGGCTGGGAGCATCACCGTTGAGGGCTCGCCTTTCATCTCCGGACGGGTGAACCTCTTTGTCAAAACCGGCGCTGCCTGGGCAAAGAAAGCGAGCAAGAAACCGAATGCCGCGAGTGCCTTTCAGTTTCCTGGACTGTCCGCCGGGACTTATCGCCTCAAGGCCTTGACCCTTGAGCTGCTGGGCAAACCTGCTTTGTGATCGTTCGCCCCACCGGCAGGGGCTGAGCGACTCCGGTCAGTCGCTAGCCGTGTGATTTGGGGAGCGGCCGGAGAGGTGGGTGGTTTCTTTCCGCTGGGCCTCCTCTGGCTGCCACGTCGAATGCCTCCAGCGATCTCATCCTGGACAGAATCAAGCGTTTCAGACAACAACCCCGAATTGACTGCCACCCGAGGTGAGCCGAAGAAGCTGGGGCCTCTTGCCTGACAGTACTCTGCTGTCTCGAATCGGATCTAATGCAGACTCTGCTCGGATAACCGGCCAGCTAATGCGCTTGGTGTCCGCAGCTTCACCCTCGGCGATCCTTCCCCGGCAGACTGCACTATCGTCTGAGCCTGTCTCGAAGAGCTGCGAGTTACGAGTTGCGAGTGCGAGTTTTCCGTTAGGCTCCGGCCTTTTCATGGTTTCAGGGTGTTCCGGAGGGATCTGAGTTACCCTTGCAGAACTCACAAGTTCTGTCTCCTGGGTATGCTGACACCCCTCGTCACCCCGGCATGCACTTGGCCGGGGTCCATGGGTATCCCAAAACCTTCCGGCATGAAGCTTGTCGGAATGACGCCGGATGGCTTTTCCAGCAGGCTCGTCTGCAACGTATTTTCCGAAACAATAGGATCGCTTGGGTCATAAACATATGGCGGGGGACGGATAACCGCGCGGCCGGGAACCTTCAAGGTGCGATCTGAGACGGTTATGCTGGTTAGCGCCGTTCCGTGAAGCGCTCCTGCTGATCTCGGCCTCACAAGAATGCCGGGCATTTCTTTGAAGAGGGCATCATGAGGAGGGTGGTCTCCGAGCCACCGGCTTGACTTTTCGGGCTGAACTTCTAGAATTTGTTCCGACTTTTTGGCTCTTTCACAGTCGAGGGGTGCGAGCAGTAGGCCAGTTTCCAGGAAGACGCAGGAGATCCGAAGGGGAGGATTGGGGGCCATGTCGGTAGATGTAAAACGAATCAGTGAGCAGGTGCTTGCGGAGAGCAAGACCCTTCAGCGGCTGCGGTTGGAGGTGGAGAACGTGATTGTGGGCCAGCACGACCTTGTCGACCGGCTCTTGGTGGGTATCCTCTGCAATGGCCATGTGCTCATCGAAGGGGTACCGGGATTGGCCAAGACCCTCACCGTGACCACTCTCGCCAAGGCCATGCAGACCTCCTTCCAACGGATTCAGTTCACCCCCGACCTCCTTCCGGCCGACCTCATCGGTACCCTGGTCTACAATCCCAAATCGGGAGACTTCACGGTCAAAAAGGGCCCGATCTTCCACCAGATCATCCTGGCCGACGAGATCAACCGGGCCCCGGCGAAGGTTCAGAGCGCTCTCCTCGAAGCCATGCAAGAACGGCAGGTGACCATCGGCGATACGACCTTTGCGCTCGATGAGCCCTTCATGGTCCTGGCCACCCAGAATCCCATCGAGCAGGAGGGCACCTATCCGCTGCCCGAAGCTCAAGTGGACCGGTTTCTGCTGAAGGTCCGGGTCGGCTATCCCAGCCGCGAGGAAGAACACCAGATTCTCAAACGGATGGCCAGAGCCACTCCCGACATCGGAGTCGAGGCGGTCCTCTCGCCGGAAGATATCCTCCGCCTGCGGGCATTGAGTGATGAAATCTACATGGATGAAAAGATTGAAGACTACATTCTCAGCATCGTGCAGGCGACCCGCGCCCCCGACGAATGCGGCCTCCAGGTTGGCGACCTGATCCGTTACGGCGCCTCCCCCCGTGCCACCATCGCGCTCTGCATGGCGTCGCGGGCCTATGCCCTGATCCAGGGACGCGGCTACGTCACCCCTCAGGATGTCAAATCCCTTGGGATGGATGTACTGCGCCACCGGCTGATCGTGAGTTACGAAGCCGAGGCCGAAGAAAAGACCTCGGAAGACCTGATCCAACAGATCTTCAACGCCGTCAAGGTCCCATGATTCCTCGCGAACTTGCCAAGAAGATTCGCTATATCCAGATTTACACCACCAAGGTGGTGAACGACGTCCTGGCCGGCGAATATGAAAGCGTCTTCAAGGGACGAGGGATGGAGTTTGACGAGGTGCGCGAATACCAGCCTGGTGACGATGTCCGGAGCATCGACTGGAACGTCACCGCGCGGGCCGGCAAGCCGTTCATCAAGAAATTCCGCGAAGAACGTGAGCTCACGGTTATCTTCCTGGTGGACCTCAGCGCTTCGGGAAGCTTCGGCAGCATGAAACAGACCAAGAACGAACTCGCCGCTGAGATCTGCGCTCTCCTGGCCTTTGCCGCCATTAAGAACAACGATAAAGTGGGCCTCATCGCCTTCACCGACCAGGTGGAACAATTCATCCCTCCCGGCAAGGGGGCAAGGCATGTCCTGCGCGTCATTCGGGAGATTCTCACCTTTCGCCCCAGCCGTACCGGCACGGATATCGCAAGGGCCCTCGACTACCTCGGTAGAGTCCAGGCCCGCCGGGCGGTGGTCTTCCTCATCAGCGACTTTCAGGCTGAGTCTTTCGAAAAGCCACTCAGAGTACTCGCCCGCAGGCACGACCTTATTGCCGTTTCGCTTGCCGATGCGCGCGAATCAAAGCTCCCCATGATCGGTCCGGTCGAGCTTGAAGACGCGGAAACGGGTGAATTGGTGTTGATTGATGCGGCCAGCGCCGAGATCCGCAAACGCTATGAAGCGCTGGCGCTGGCGCGGGCCGGTGAGCTTGCCGAAATGCTGCGGGCGATGGGGATCGATCAAATCCAGATCGAGACTGGCAAACCCTATGTGCGGGACATGACGGCTTTTTTCAGGACCCGTGAGCGGAGGAGGGCACACGCTTGAGGTTAGGGCGCCCTCTCTTCCGGTCATTCATGGGATTGCTCGTCGTGATGGTTGCAGCTGCCTGCAGCGGCAACGGCAAATCCGCCCCTGGAGCAGCAGTGCCCCAGGAGAACGCGATCACCAGGGAGGTCCGGCGCGGACCCTTCTGTGTGCGGCTGTTGGTTGATAAGGATACCCTCAGCATTGCCGATACCCTTCGCCTGACCATCGAAGCCGAGGCGGAGGAGGGGTTCGAGGCTGAGCTGCCGGGATTCGGAGATAAGCTGGGCGAATTCGGCATTCGTGACTACCGGCACGACCCCCCGCGCCTGACTCCGGAAAAGACGCTGATCGTGCGGAAAACGTACCTCCTCGAACCTTTCCTGTCGGGCGACTACCGCCTTGCTCCCATGCCGGTGCGGTTCCGGAAGCAGGCGGAACCGGCGGGGCCGGGCGACAACAGCACGAAGCGTGGCGACCCATGGCCTCATCAGATCGAAACGGACGAACTGACCATCAAGGTCACTTCGCTTCTCGCCAAAGACCACCAGGAAATGGCGCTGAATCCCATGAGAGGGCCGGTGCCTCTCCCTCTCGGACCCATCCCCGTCCGCACCCTGCTGATTGGCCTGGCCGGTGCCGCCCTGGCTGTAGGGGGACTCCTTCTCATCTGGAGGAGATACCGGTCGACCGACCCTCATCAGGCAGCTCCGACGCTTCCCGCCCATGACCTGGCCTACCGGCAACTGCAGGAGATCCTGGACGAAAAGCTCATTGAAAGAGGAGAAAGCAAACTCTTCTTTTCAAAGATCTCCGATGTCCTGAGGAACTATATCGAAAACCGCTTCGGCCTTCTTGCCCCCAGGCGCACCACCGAGGAGTTTCTCGGTGACATCAGCCGGGATGCTCCTTTTCCCGCTGAGCAGCGAGAGCTTCTTGGGGGCTTCCTGCAGGGCTGCGATCTGGTCAAATTTGCCAAACACCAGCCTTCGCCGGAGGAAATCGTGAAAGCCGTCGATTCCTGCCGCGCCTTCATCGATGCGACGAGAGCACCGGGTGAGCGGCCGGGGCGGGGCGAAAGCGGGAGCGGCGAGGCACGGGGGGGCAAAGGTCCGGAGCGGCGGGGAGGGAGGCGATGAGATTCGAATTCCCGTGGGCGTTCCTGATTCTCCCTCTGATTGGGCTCCTGGTCTGGTATGGGCTGCGCCGGCCCGGGACAGGGAGGATCACCTTCTCGTCGGTCAGGATTGCCCGTGCTGCGGGACAGTCGTTCAGAACCCGCTTGCGCCATCTGCCGCTGATGGTGCGGGTGGTGGTCATGGTATTGCTCACCATCGGTCTTGCCCGGCCTCAGCAGGGCCGGGAAGAAGTGCGGGATGTGAGCGAGGGCATTGCCATTGAAATGGTGGTGGACCGCTCGGGTTCCATGGGGCAGGAGCTCATCTATGAAGGCCGACAGCTCGACCGGCTCGAGGTCGTCAAGCAGGTCTTCCGGGAATTCATCCTGGGAAACGGCAAGGATCTCGAGGGAAGACCGAACGATCTTATCGGTATGGTGGCCTTCGCCCGCTATCCGGATACCGTGTGTCCGCTTACCCTGAGCCATGGTGCCCTGGATCGTTTTATCGAGAACATCCAGCTCGTTACCAGGAAGAACGAGGACGGTACAGCCATAGGTGATGCCCTGGCCCTGGCGGCAGCCCGGCTCAAGACTGCTGAAGACCTGCTGCAGGGGACTCCGGGGAAGTCTTCCCAGCCGAGTCCGGATGCTCACGAGGCGGGCGCCGCCGAGGCCGGGCAGTCGTCGGTCACCACGGGGAGGGACTACCGGATCAAGAGCAAAATCATCATCCTCTTGACCGACGGTCAAAACAATGCCGGTCGGCGTTCTCCGCTGGAAGCGGCACGCCTGGCCCGAGAATGGGGCATCAAGGTCTATGCGGTCGGCATTGGCGGGCGGGATTCGTTTGTGACCATCAAGACCCCTCTCGGCGACTACAAAGTGCCTGGCGGTCCGGGGGTGGATGAAGAAACCCTGAGAGTCGTCGCCGGCGAAACCGGGGGCGCCTTCTGGCTGGCGGAATCCGCTGAGAAGCTGCACGAAATCTACCGGGAGATCGATGCCCTCGAGCGGACGGCAATCGAGTCCATCCGCCACATCGACTATGCGGAGCGGTTTGTGCCGTTGGTCCTGGCGGCACTGCTGCTGCTGATCCTGGAGCAGATCCTGATCAGCACGGTATTCAGGAGAATCCCGTGAGCTCGGTGCATTTCGAGAACATCGAATTGCTGCAGCTGCTCTGGCTTCTGCCGGTGCTCCCGGGATTGGCCGCCTACCGGTTTTACAGGAAAGATCAGGCGCTCCTCAAGTTTGCCGAACTCAGCCTCCTCGGTCGCCTCAACCGGTCGGTAAGCCGTGCCCGGCAGTGGTGGAAGGCGATCCTGGTGACCCTTGCCTCCCTGTTGCTCGTCGTGTCACTGGCAAGGCCCGCCTGGAACCCCAGGCCGGAGAAAGTCGAGAGCAAGGGGCGGGATATCGTCTTTGTGCTCGACGTTTCACGGAGCATGATGGCCGAGGACTTGAAGCCCAACCGGCTCGAACGTGCCAAGCTCGCCATCCGCGATCTGGTGGAGAAGATCCAGGGAGACCGCGTAGCGCTGGTCGCCTTTGCCGGGACCGCGACCGTGAAATGCCCGCTCACCCAGGATTATGGATTCTTCCGACTGATGCTCGACGACAGCGGTCCGGACAGCATCAGTCGCGGCGGCACCCTCATCGGGGACGCTCTGCGGAAGACCGTCGATGAACTCTTCAGCGACCGCCTGAAGCGCTACCAGGATATCATCCTCATCACCGACGGCGAAGACCAGGACAGTTTTCCGGTCGAAGCCGCCAAGGAGGCAGGAGAGCGCGGAATCAGGCTCATTGCCATCGGTCTTGGGGATGAGCAGGAGGGGCAGCGCATCCCCGTCGTGACGGAAAAGGGTGAGCGCACCTTCCTGCGGTATGGCGACCAGGAGGTCTGGACCCGCCTTGATGGCGATACCCTCAGGAAAATGGTGGAGGTCACTCCCGGCGGCAGATACCTCAATGTGGCGACCGGCACCTTCGACCTCGGGGCCATCTACCGGGATCTCCTTGCCGATGCCGAAAAGCGTACCATCGAGTCCCTGAGAATAAACCGCTATGAAGAGAAATTTCAGATCTTCCTGGGTGCGGCCCTTCTCCTGCTCATGGCGGAAATGGTGCTGAGTGAGCGCCGAAGGGGAAATGGAGGGTAGGGATGGTGCGGGTGGCGAGTATCATTCTGTTTCTCAGCCTCCTCGTCTGGCCTTTGCAGGTGGGTGCGGAGAATGCCGGGAGCCTGGTTGACTCGGGCAATGCGTTTTATGCCGCGGGCGAGTTTGACAAGGCGCTCGAGGCCTATGAGAAGGCCCTGACGGAGCAGCCCGAGGCGGGTGAGATTCTGTTCAACAAGGGGAACGCGTTGTTTCGGAAAGGGGAATTCGAAAAGGCGCTCGAGGCCTATCAGGTCGCGGCCCTTCACACACGGGACAGCGGTCTTGAAGCGTCAGCCCAATACAACCTGGGTCACGTCGTCTTTGCGGAAGGTCAGCGAGAGCTCGAAAGCGACCCCAAGAAAGCCCTTTCCCGGTGGGGGCAGAGTGTGCAACACTTTCAAGAAGCTCTTCGGATCGATCCCCAGCGCGAGGAAGCCGCTCAGAACATCGAGGTGGTGCGTTTGGCTATCAAGGACTTGGCAGACCGGCTCAAGCAGGCGGAGGAAGCGGCCAGGGAACAGCAACAGCAGCGCGAGGAGCTCAAAAAGAAACTGGACGAGGTCATTAAGGAGCAAGAGGCCGAAATCAGGGAAAACGATATCCTGCAGGAAAAGGCAGCGCAAAAGCCCGGTGAGTCTTTGAGCGGGGAGGTTCAAACGCTGGCAGCCGACCAGGAAGCAACCCGCCGGAAAACCGAATCCATTGCGGAGGAACTGAACGGGTTAACGGGATCGCCCCCGCCCGCCCCCCAGCCATCCGAACCGGCTCCGTCAGCCCCTGCGGAGCATCTGGAGAAAGCGCTTGCAGCGCAGCGGGCGGCAGTTGAAAAACTGGCTGGAACCGACCTGGAGGCAGCCCGGAGCGACCAGGAAGAAGCCTTGCAGCACCTCAAGGGAGCCTTGAACGATGCCGATGCCGGGAAGAACCAGGGTCAGTGCCCGAATCCCCAGGCGGGTGGTCAGGGTCCGGAAGAGGAGGCTGAAGAGAAAGGCCGAGAGCAACCCTCGCCCCAGGGGGGAGCCGGTGAAGACCCGGGAAAGGAATCGAAGCCAGACCAGCAGCAGGCAACGGGGCTGAACCCGGAGGGCGGACAGGAAAAGCGCGGGGAACCCGAGAAGGAAGACAAGCCAGCGGCTGCCTTCAGTGAATCGCCCGAAAGTATCTTGCGTGAGGAAAAAGAGCATCGTCTCCAGCTCCAGCGCGCACAGCAGGGAGCCTACAAGCCGGTGGACAAGGATTGGTAGCATGAAGCGAGGGGGGATCAGCGATCCTCAGGCACGCTCCGGGATCATGAGGGGCAGGCTCACGGCAGTCGCTGCGATTGCGGTCTTCGTGCCTGTATTGTCTCTTCTGGCAGGTGCCGATTCCGGACGGTGGGCACCCGTTACGGGAGCCGCCTGGGCTGCAACCACGGGTGGGCTTTCGGCTCAGGCACTGGTGGAAAAGGACACCGTTGCCGTCGGTGAGCCCTTCCTGCTCCAAATCCGCATCGAAGGAAGCGACCTTGCCCCGGGGACCGATCCGCCGGAGCTAAGCGGAATGGCGGATTTTGCGGTAGAGTATTTCGGGGGGCAGAGCAACAACAGCTCGTCCATCACCATCGTCAACGGCAGGATGAGCAAGGTTGAAACCTACGGCTACGTCTATTCTTTCCGGCTGACGGCCCGGAAGACCGGATCACTTGAGATCCCTGCCGTTACCGTCCCCCTTGATTCGGCAAGCACGAAGACTGTCCGCACCAGACCGATTCCCATCCGGGTGGTGCCACCTGAAGCCAGCGACGACTTTCATCTCGAACTGAAATTCTCCAAGACCAGCTTCTATGTCGGCGAACCGGTCGTCCTCAGCGTAGTCTGGTATCTCCGAAAGGATGTGGAGAGCGTCACCTTTAATGTGCCGTTCCTTCAGGACGAGGCTTTCACCTTCGTCGACCCCAGGGTCGACCAGGATCCAAAGAAACAGTATTTTCAGCTTCAGGTAGGCGGTGCGGGTGTTCTTGCCGAGAAGGGTACCGGCTCTTACCATGGCCGCGAATATACCACGCTTTCGTTCCGCAAGGTGATCTTTGCCAGAAAACCCGGCAGCTTCCAAACGCCAGAGGCGACGGCAGCCAGCAAGGCCCTGGCAGGGTACCCGGGGCGGCAGCAGAGGCGCAATCCATTCGATCGGTTCTTTGACGATGACCTTTTCAGTCCGGGCCGGAGAGCGCTCTACAGGACCTTTGTCAGCCGTGCGGAGCCCGTTGTGCTGACGGTGCTGCCCCTTCCGGAGGAAGGAAAACCGCCCACCTTTGCCGGCTGGGTGGGGCGCTTCCAGGTGGAAGCCTCGGCCAGCCCCAGGGAAGTGAGCGTCGGTGACCCGATCACCCTAACCCTGTCGGTCAGCGGCACCGAATACCTCGACAAGGTGGAGCTCCCGCCGCTTTCCAGGGATGCCGCGATTGACCGGGATTTCAAGGTCCCCGAGGAGATGGCGGCGGGTGTGGTGCGG